>OGDD01001701.1_pt1 | contig 15542 bp, 7 predicted proteins | sample 1570301 | NCBI WGS metagenome assembly OGDD01 (sample SAMEA2581971, study PRJEB24529) | metagenome | biome: Human gut stool | place: China | collected 2011 | reverse complement strand
CTCTTTTTTGTAGAAAAACAAAAACTCGTTGTACATCCACATAAGAACGTACAACGAGTTTTTAGTTATTTATATTGGGAGTTTTGACACGCCCTCCCCTGGGAGGGGCGTGAGTATGGCAGGGATGCCACACCCTCCTACAATTGCACAGACTGGGTGTCCTAAAATTCTGTGCGCATCTGTGGCATCTGTGGGAGGATATCTCAGCAAGAAATATCTGTGTGCATCCGTGTCATCTGTGGGAGGACTTCTCAGCAAGAAACATCTGTGCGCCTCTGTGCAATCTGTGGGAGGACCATACACCCCTAAACTTCTGTGGGTTCGGTGCATTCTGTGGGAATATGCAGTGGCTGCTTGGTTGGTGCAGTGAAGACCACTGCACACCCTCCCCTGAGAGGAAATCTACTTATGCCTGTAAAGCAATTTCATTAACTACATCCTCTACAATATATCTGTCACTCATAAGATACAATAATGAGCGTTCATCATGCAGCAAATCACAAGTTTTGCTGTTTTGAAATATATCAAAAGCTCTTTCTGGCGATATATCAAGGCGCTCAGCAAGCAAGGCGCATACACGACCTATCTTCATCCACAGCTGAGAATCTCTAAGCATGTTCTACCTCCTTTCGTGCAAATTCATTAAGTGGTTCTGACTTTATATATTGTAAACATTTATCAATTAAAGATTGAGACAATATGCAAATCTGATTATTTGGCTGGTGTTCTGACAAACGTTTTAAAGCAAACTCCATAGATATATCACCATTGATATAGTCCTCTATCGTTGTGATTACCCTATCGTCTGCAACTCCCCCTTCGACGTAGTCGTATCCTAACCATGGTTTATTACCATTTCTACTGTCTACAATAAAATCAAGCCACTTTTGATCATAACTTTTAAAAACTATACCCTTAGCTTTATTTTGAATAAATTCCATATCCAGTTCATAGACATTCAGCCATTGTGGCAACCCTAAATTCACGATACGTGTTGCCCAACCAATAGCTTGTTCTCTTATGTCTGTAACATAAAAACCCTTGCCGAAATCAAGATTATTTCGACCAACATGACACAAAGGCATGTCTACGATACATGTTCCGCCATGATAAACCTTACGCATAGCTAATAATTAATTAGTTAATACTCGACTCAAGACGATGGAGAGCCTTTAACAAATCTTCTACTACATACTCCATACTTTGGGTATGCAATGGGTCAAGTTGAGAAGTAAGCCCATGTATCAAACCTACGTCTCGCAAGCGTCGATACATCTCTCTACGACTACAACCCTCTACCTTTGCAGTGGCATCAACGCACATAGCTGCAAAAGCTAATGCTTGCTGTATCTCAGATGGGTCCATATAATATTATTTTATGCTTGCAAAGATACAGAAAAACCTGTGCAATTCCAAAAATCACATACAAATTTATGAATACAGCTGCACTAACCAAGCCGCGAGTGTCCTCCCACAGAACACACTTAGGAGGGTATGGCATCCCTGCCATACCCACGCCACCTGCCATGATCGTATTCTCCCACACATAAGCAAAACTCCGCCACAACCGGAACAAAACTCCGCCACAACCGGAACAAAACTCCGCCGCAACCGGAGTAAAACTCCGCTGCAACTGGAGATACCTTACACACCATAAAAAATGCCCTAACAAACACCCTGGCAGATACCCTGGCAGATAGACTCAAAAAAGCGGGCATCTGTCAGTCTTTATCTCGTTGACACACAGCGGTTTGCGCTGCATACTGACAGATATGGTAGATTTTTTCAGCTACTCGATTATATTTATTACTTTGCTACCCTTATACAACCCATTCTATCCAGTTCTCGGGAGTCACCACAGCCTTTTCCTTCACATCATACGCTGTTAGGAACGAAGAAGGGAATTGAGTATTGGCACGACGTGAATTCCACTTCATCTCGAAAAAATTGCTCTAATCCCAAAAATCATATATAAATTTGGGATTGTAATCCCAAAAGTTATATAGAAATTTGGGATTAGGACCTATTTAACAAAAAAAGCAGGGTCCCGAAACCGGAACCCTGCCCTTTTTATATATACAAATCTAAACGTGCGGATTAGAAGTTAGAAGCTCCGTTATCCCACCAGAGGTGCTGACCCTGAGTATCCGTAGCACCCTCACCGAGAGCTGGGATACCAGTGTTAGCGATATCCTCCTTAGTCTGAGGATCGTCAGAAGCCCAAGGAATACGACGCATGATATTCTCCTTTGTCTGTACCCAAGGATCGCCAGCGCCGATTGTGCCGTCGCCGTCAGCTACACCGAGAATCGGGAAGAGCTTAGGATAGCCTACACGACGGAGGTCAACCCATGACTCGTAGCTGTACGGGAAAGAAGCGATATACTTCTGAGTGATAATCTTCTCGAGCTTTGTCTCGGGAGAATCACCCTCGTTCCACTTCACACCAATCTTTGTTACGCTCGGCATATCGGGTGTGAGACCCTGCGGGTCAACGTACGGGATGCCCTTCGGGGCCTCAACGTTGAGGTAGTCGTCAACCAGCTGGTTGTACTTGTTGCCCATGAACGAACGGGCCTCAAGAGAAGCGTTGCGGATACCCTGCTCGTAGAACTGCTTAGCTGTACCGCCCATGTTCCAGCCACGGAGAGCGCCCTCAGCGAGGAGGAAGTAAACCTCTGAGCACTTCATGAGGAAGAGAGGAGCCTGAGTCTGAGCCAAGTAAGCCTTGTCGAGCATAGAGTAGCCACAGTACGGGTTGTTGGCTGCTGCCTGACCCTCACCAGGAGCAACACCGTCACGCATACCTACGTATACAGAGTTCATCGGTGTGGTAGCCGGGCAAGAAGAACCCTCTACAGCCTGCGGAGACTTAGCAAGACCTACGCTGTTCTTTGTGAAGAGATACTTCATGTACGGGTGGTCGAGGTTCTCAAGCAGGTTCAGGAAAGAAGCACCCATAACGGCGTCGCTCCAACCTGTGATCTCAACCAGCGGGTGATCCTTGCCAGAGAATGTAGGATAGATAGCAACCTCGTTGTCAACGTCGGTGATGACACCATCGCGAACAGCTTCCTCTGCCCATGTCTTAGCTGTCTCCGGCTCGATGCCACTCATGTGGATAGCCATGCGGAGCTTGAGTGAGTTGGCAAAGCGGATCCACGGCTCCATATCCTCCCAAGTCTTTGAATACGGCTCGTTAACGATAGTGAGGTAGCTGTACATTACGTTAGCCAGCTGCTCCTTGTAAGCCTGAGAACGGTTGTCCTTGTAGTACTTCAGACAAGCAATAGCGTCGTCGAGGTTCTTCTTGACACCGTAGTAGATTGTACGTACGTCGTTGTACTCGAACGGCGACTTGTCGCGCAGAGCCTTGAACTCCTCATAAGGCATCGGACCGAAGAGGTCGGCGTTCTCGATAGCCGAGTAGTTGAAGAGAGTAAGGAAGATAGCCTTCAACTCAGGAACTGAGTCGATCTTCTCTGTGTTCAACAGCGGAGCGATGTAGAGCTTAGCTGAAGAGAAGCCACTGCCAGGACCACCGATAGAGCCCTTACACATGTCGTATGTAGAACGCAATGTGAAGTTAGAGTACGGGAAGTCGTAGTGAGGTACGCAGAAGTACTGTACGTAGTTGTCAGGACCGAGTGTGTAGCAGAACTGGTAAGCGTGTGCTTCAGGAGCACCACCGTCCTTACCGCCACGGATACCGTAAACACCGGTCTGAGCTGTACGGATGTTATCGTCAAGTGCCATGATAGCCTCTGCAACACCCTCGTCAGAAATCACCTTCTCGTAGTCGATGACATCTGCTTTACCAGAGCTGATCACTGGAGGCACGATGGTCTGGTTTGCGTTGAACTCGTCACCCGGGGTGTCGTAGTCGAGACACGACTGCATACCGAAGGCAGAGAGCGCAAGCGCAGCGTAAACAAATATCTTTGAATTTTTCATAATTCTTTTTTACTTTTTTGAATTGGTTTAGAAGTTTACATTCAATGAGAAGCCGAACGAACGTGACGACGGCATATTGAATACCTCGAATGCGCCGAGACCAGTGCCAGTAGAGAGCGATACGTCTGGGTCAACCGGAGCGTCCTTGTAGAGGAAGAACAAGTTGCGAGCGATGAACGAGAGGCTCAGGTTCTTGTTCTGGCCGAAGAGGTTGCGGAATGTATAACCGAGAGAGAGCTCACGCAGACGGAAGTTGGTACCGCTGTAGAGGTAGCGCTCGATGTCCTGAGGAGTTACACCACCAACTGAGTTGTAGTAAGACTCGATAGGAACGATGCGGCCAGAACCGTCGTCGAGACGGATACCGAGGATGTTGTTGCCATAGATAGCGTCAGCGTAGATCTTGTTCTTCTCAGCGTAGAGGCGAGCGTCAGCTGTGCGCTGTGACAAGCCTGCACCGTCGAGGAACGACTCTGTCATAGAGAGCACCTTGCCACCGATACGTCCGTTGATGAGGAACGAGAGTGTGAGGTCCTTCCATGTGAAGCTGTTAGACCAACCCATCTGCCACTTAGCGTTCTGGTTGCCTACATACTTGCCGTATGTCTTGCTTGACTCTGTCTCCATTGACAAACCACCCTTAGCGTTAAGAACGTAGTGACCGTTCTCGTCGCGCTTGATGTCTGTTACGTACATGTCGCCCATTGAGCCGCCTTCCTTGTAGAGCACCTGCACACCGCCTACGTATGTAGCGATGACATTCTCCTTACCGGTCTCCTCGTCATAAGCTGTACGGAGGATCTTGTTGTCGTTGTAAGAGAGGTTGTAAGATGTCTTCCAACGGAGCTGACCGAACTTGAAGTCGTAGCCGATAGTAGCCTCAATACCCTGGTTGCGAATCTTAGCAGAGTTCATCGGGATAGACTTGCCAGAAGCATTGGTACCAACGAGGTAGAGGTTAGACATGGTAGAGTTGTAGTATGTCAAGTCGAGGCTCAAGCGGTTGTTGAGGAACAATGCCTCGATACCGGTCTCGAAAGAAGCTGTCTTCTCAGGACGCGGATCCTTGAAGGTAGCCCATGAAGACGGAACCAACGCACCTGTCTCGAAGTTGCGTGTAGCACCAGCGTAAACGATACCCGGGATAGAGTTACCTACCTCTGAGTAAGAAGCGCGGTACTTCAAGTAGTTGAACCACTCTGGGAGCTTAACGAGGTTGCTTACGATAGCGTTCGCACCGAAGCCGAAGTAGCCGTAATCCTCAGGCGTACCACGATCCTTGAACTGACGGAAGGCGCGGTACCAGTCGCGACGGTATGAACCATCGAAGTAAACCATTTCCTTCCAACCGATCTGACCTGTTACAACAGCACCCTTGTTCCAGTCAGAGCTCTGGCTTGGCGATGTAGCGCCAGGACCACCGGCTGCTGTAGAGAAGTAGTTAGCCATTGTAGAGAGGTGCTCACGGTCATCATAGTAATATGTAGCTGTTACGTCGTTGCTATGACCGTACGACTTGCGGATATGGCCTACATAACCTGCTGTTGCAGAAACGTCCCAATCGCCGAATGTCTTGTTGTAGTTAAGCATGAAGTCGGTGTAGAGGTCGGTTGTCTTAGAGTAGCTCCACCAGTAGCGACCCAGGTCTTCCATAGAAGCCGGGAGCCATGTTGTAGCGTAACGCTTCGACTCGCTCTCGTACTTTGTGAAGTCCATACCCAAACGAGCCTGGAACGAAAGACCGTCGTAGATGTCGAGTGAACCAGTCACGTTACCGAAGAAACGGTCTTCCTTAGCTACGCTTGAGTTCTGGTTAATAAGCCAGTACGGGTTGTTCTGGCCCTGAGCTGAGTAAGCCCAGTTCTGCATCGGCTGACCTGTTACTGTGCCCTGCTCCTTAACCTTTGTATAGTTGCTGCCCTCACGCTTGAAGTATGTCTGGTAGCCTGTGAGCCAAGAAGCGTTGTTAACGCGGTAGTTATCGCGATAGTAGCCGAGATCGATGTTACGCGGCATCATGTACAAGTGGTAGATCGGGTTCATTGTGATACCACCACCAGGACGGTTCTTTGTCTTTGTCTGGATGTAGTTCATCGACACGTCGATAGTAGCACGGTCGTAGAGCTTGAAGTTCTGACGGAAAGAGAAAGTGTGACGGTTGTATGAGTTGTTGTCAATCATACCGTTTGCGTGAGAGTTACCATAAGAGAAGTAGCTGCTCATCTTGTCTGTACCACCAGAGAGGGCGATAGAGTTGTTGGTTGTCACACCGGTCTTGAAGAAGTCGGCAACGTCGTCCTTTGCACTGTTGCGCAAGTGTACGTTGTTCATTGTAGCACCGAAGTGCTCACCATACATCGGAGTCTGGACGATGAGCTGGTCGTTGGTACGTGAAGATACCTTATTGCCCCAGCTGCTGATGCTCATTGTGTGAGCGTTCTCGTCGATGGAAGCACCGTAAACGTTCTGGATTTTCGGGGTTGTGAGCGGAGTGTCGAATGTAACGTTAGAAGAGAAGTTAACACCAACCTTACCCTCGCGACCCTTCTTTGTGGTGATCATGAGGACACCGTTGGCAGCCTCCGAACCGTAAAGAGCAGCAGCGTTGGCACCCTTCAGCACGTTGATAGACTCGATATCGTCAGGGTTAATCATTGAGAGAGCGTCGCTACCCTCAGATACGCCTGTTGTAAGCATGTTTGCACCTGAGCCTACCTGGCCGCGCTGCGAGTTGTTCATCGGAACACCGTCAACAACGATAAGCGGAGTAGACGAACCGAGGATTGACTTGTTACCACGGAGGATAATCTTAGAAGCACCACCTGCACCACCTGCTGACGGAGTGATGGTTACACCAGATACCTTACCCTCGAGAGAGTTAGCAACGTTCGGGTCCTGTACGCGGTTGAGGTCAGAAGCCTTCACCTGCTGTGTAGAGTAAGTAAGTGAAGACTCCTTACGCTTGATACCCATGGCGGTTACTACGACCTCCTTGAGCACTGAGCTCTCGTCTTTCATGGTTACATCTACGCTTGCACGACCGCCAATCTTTACCTCCTGCGGTGTGTAGCCGATGTAAGAGAACACCAAGACAGCGTTCTTGTCCTTAACGTTGATTTTGTAGTTACCGTCGATGTCGGTCACTACGCCAAGACCAGTGGCACCCTTCACTACGACGCTAACGCCGATGAGTGGTTCGCCAGTACCATCCTTAACAGTACCCTGAACGACAGAGCCCTGAGCCTGTGTCAAAGCATTAGGAGCCACGTTGCCATTAGCAGACGCATACTGCATAGGCAGACCTGCTGCGAGCATCGCAAAGGCTGCTTTCAGCACCATACTGCTTTTCTCGTTTGATTTGTTGTTCATTGTTTGTTTTTTAATAAATGAATATAGGTGGAACCGGCGGAGTGGCACCGCCGCCCGCCGGTTCACTATTCGTTGTTATTACTTCTTGATTACGTTGAGAGCCTTGAACGGCTTGCCGTTCTTGAGCACCTGTACGATGTACATGCCCTTGCCACCCTTGACAGCTACGTTCACTGTCTCGCCGGCATCAGCACGGAAGTCGTTGCTCTGGAGCACTGCACCTGCTGCGCTTACGATGTTGATGGTGTAGAAGCCACCCTCAGCGAAGCGGAGGTTAACGCTCTCTACGAACGGGTTAGGATAAACAGAGAAGCCTGCTGCGTCCTTAACGTCGTTGATTGCGTCAACACCTGTGATAACGAGTACGTTCGCAAGTGCCTTCTCAGACTCGCCCCAGAAGTTGGTGAGCTTAACGCCTGCCTCATACTCGCCCGGACGAGCGAATGTTACGACAGCAGCCTTGTCGGTCTCTGAAGAGATGCGGCCGCCGTTGAGCTGCCATGTGTGCGAAGTCTTAACCTCGAGTGTACCGTCGATGCCAGGATAGCCTGTCACCTCGTTGTTAGCACCTACTGTCTTGTAAGATGCTGTAGAAGTGTTCTCACCGCCAGAGCCAGCCATCACAACCATTCTTGCCTTGTACTGAGCACCTGCCTTACCAAGGTTGACGAATGTAGAGTCGCTCTTGTCCATCTCCTCGAAGGTGTAGTAGCCCATAAGTCCCTCAGGCACCTCGTTAGCTGCGTAGCCCTGCATTGCGCGAACTACCTCAGCGTCGGTAAGAGGCTTGTTCCAAACCTGAACCTCGTCGATAGTTGCGTTCAGACCTGCCTTGTAAACACCGCCACCACCGATGAACACGTTAGCGTGCTCAGAAGTATTAATGCGGTTGTCAGTGCTGTTCTCACGTAGTGAAGAAGAAGAGAAGTTGTTAGGACCTGCTACGCACTTGCCGTTGAAGTAGATCTTCTGCTGCTTGTCAGAAGACTGAGTAACAACGATGTGGTTCCAAACACCCGGGTTGAGTGCGTAACCTGTAGACATCATCGACTCTCTCGGGTTGTCGTGAGCTGTCCAGCCGAAGGTGTTGAACGATACCTCGTTTGCAAGGTGGTTGTTGTTGCAGTCGTGCTCGCCAGCGTTGATCTGCGGACGAACCTGTACCCAGAGGTCACCCCAGTTGTTGTGCGGCCATCTGTCAGAGATAGTGTTCTTCTGGATGAGGTTTGTACCCTGCTTGTCGTGAGCATAGTTGTCTACCTTAACCCAGAGAGCGTAAGAGTAAGCCATGCTTGTGTTGTTACCGCCGTCGAGTGTTACCTCTGCCGGGATAAGGAGCATGTTCGGATCCTTAACAACAAGACCGCGTGACACCTTACCCTCACCGTCGCGTGATGTGTAGTTGAGCTTGATCTCCTCTGTTGTCTCAGCGGTCTGCTTGTCAGCAGTTACGGTCTCAACAACCGGCACAGCACCTGTCTTCTCCGGAGAGATGATTACCTTGCCGCGGAATATCTCCTTTGCACCCTTATCGTTAACAACCTCGAGGTCGTAAACGCCAACCTCTGCTACAGAAGTTGTGAACTGGTTGCAATTTGAGTACTTCTCGCCTACCTGAGCACCTGTCTGTGCGTTGAGCAGACGGAACGACTGAGCGTTCGGTGCGAACTGGTCCTCGTAGTAAACCTTGAACTGCTCGTTCGGCTTGATAACCTGGCGGTCGATAGCTACCTCTGTAGACGGTGTGTCGTATTCTACTGTCTGGTACTCGCTCCAAGAGATTTCGCTCTTCTGCTGACCGTCAGGAGAAACGGCGCGTACACCGAAGCGGCAGTCGCGCTTCTCGAGGTCGGCTACCATCGGAGCGTCGATTACGTAAGCTGCCCAAGATGTTGTAGCTGTGAGGTACTGCTCCTTCTCGCCCTTCTGCTGGAACCAGATCTCGTAGTACCATGTATCGACCTCGTCGTTGTATGTCTTAACGCCGCCGGTCTCTTCCTTGGCAGCGTAGCGAATCTTGAAGTCGCAAGTCTTGTCCTTACCGCGGAGCACCTCAATCTCCTTAATCTTCGGAGCAACCGGTGCGAACTTCTGCTGCGGATTGCGAACTGCGAGCTCACCAACGAGCATGTTGTAGTCCTTAGCAGTGTTGTCGAGGCGGATACCGATCATTGCAATCTCGTCGCCCGACTTCAGACCGAGCTTGTCGAGAGTAGTGGTGAATGTTGTCCACTGACCGAACTTCTCAGCTGCAGGGATAGCAATTTCCTTGTACTCTGTGAGCTTGCCCTTGAGAGCTACGAACAACTTAGCGTGTGTGTCGAGCTCGTTGCTCATCTTATATGTAAGAGAGATGTTGTACGAAGGCTCTGTCTTGAGCAAGGTCTTGAAGAGCTTTACACGAGATGTTGTTGTCTGACCCTTCAGGCGGAGGCAAGAGCCACCCCAGTAAGCGTCGTCCCAAGTCAACTCAGCCTGAGCGAGGTTGCCGTTCTTTGCGCTCTCGTTGCCGTCAACAATCCACCAACGCCATGTCGGCAGGAAGTCCTGAGTAGCGATGTTGTGCCACTTGTGGTTGAACGCCACCTCACCCTCGTTCTTGAATGTAAGACCGTTACCGAGGTTGAAGCGTGTAACGAACGGCACCTGCTGGATAGTAGACTTAGCTGTTACGTAGCTTGCTACACCGTGGAACTTGCCCTTCAGGCTGCCGTTAGCGAGTGTTACGACGTCGCTCCATCCGAGGATGTCAGGAGTGTTAGCCGGGTTGCGGTTGCCACCGCTGAACACCATCTCCTGCTTGTCGAGGTAAGCCTGCTGGATAGCTACGTCAGATGTACCATAGTCGGTAGCACTCTGGTGGATAAGACCCTGTGAGTGAGCACCCCAGAAGCCTACAGAAGCCTCTACGTCGTTGAGGTCGTTCCAGTTAGAGCTTGAAGCGTGGAGCGCACGGCCCTGGATATCGAAGCCCTTATAGTAGTCGTACGGATCGCGACCAAGGCTCTTTGCATATGCTGCAGTGTTCTTGAGAGTACCGCCACCGGTGTTGTAGTTAGAGAACATCATGTCGGTAACGATGTTGTCCTTATCACCGAACTGAGCCTTGTTGTGATTACCAAGACCCTGGTCGAATGTGATGCCACCGTAGTCGTTAGTACCGTCATACCAGTGGAGCTGGAACTTCCAACCGATCTTCTCAGCCTCCTTATGGCACTCAGCGAAGAAACCTCGAATCTGCTTCATTGTAGCAGCACTGGCATTGAACTCCGAGTTCACACCAACGCCGTCGATGCCGTAGTACTTGAGAATCTTAACGAAGCGCTCTACGTTTTTGTAAGTGCCGTCAGAGTTCTTCTTTGTCAGCTCGCCGAAGGTCTTGCCCCAACCGCTTGCTGCATAAAGGTTTACATTGGCATTCCAAGGAATAGAAGCAACGCAACCTACCGCTACACCATTCTTGTGAGCAACGTCAGACAGACCGCCAGTTACGCGGAACCAAGGTGCTGTCCAGTTACCGTGGATGTTAAGGTATGACCACATTGAGAAGTTGTCGCCCTCGAAGCAATAGCGCGGAAGAGCCTTCCAAGAAGACGTTGGGTCGTCGAGCGGAGTCCAGAGACACATCTTACGGCCCGGCTTAGCCTGCTTGCTAACCTCTGCCTGATAGTCGTCAGCCTCAGCGATGCGCGGCAATGGGCGAACGCGTGAGATGTAGAACTGGTCGTCCATCTCGCTCACCTCGTGTGGAGGTGTGCCGGCTTCCCAGTTCCAGATGTTCTCGAGGAGGTACTGGTCACCCTTGTCCTGAATGTCTAACGGATGAGTCGGAGTACGCTGAGCATAACCGAACACGCAGCCACACAGAAGCATGGATGCGAGGAGTGTTGTTTTCTTGTTGTTCATTTAGATATTGTTTTGTTGATTAGGTATTCTTTTAGTTGGCAAGAAGACGAGAAGACGAGTGGACAAGGGGAATTGCCTCCCTGTCTACCCACCCACTCGTCTGCTTTATTTACTTACGGATAAGCTTAACAGTGCGAACTGTCTTGCCGTCCTTCTTCACATTAAGCACGTAGATGCCTGCCTTAGCGAGGTGTACGTTAACCACGTTGCCAGCGTTGAGCTGAGCTGCCTTGCGAGCCACCTGCTCACCAGCTGTTGTGTAAACGCTAACCTCGTATGCGCCAGCCTCAGCGAACTCTACTATTGCGTCCTCGCCTACTGTGTAAGCCTTCATCTCTGCGCCCTCTACAGCCTCAACGCCAGTAGGATAAGCCACCTTGATCACAGAGAATGTCTTCTCAGCCTTACCAAGAGCGTTAGAGAGTGTAAGAGTTACGTCGTAGTCGCCACCTGTACGGAACGAAACGTTTGCAGAACCTGCCTCGCCGTTACCAGTAATGTCAGCGAATGTAGCATTCTTAGAAGTCCATGACGGCTTGGTCTCTACCTTATATGTCTCGCCTGATACGAACGGTGAACCTGCGATGTAAGTTGGCTCAACAAACTGGAGAGTAGCCTGACCTTCGCCACCACCTGCAACCATATCCTGCATACCAGCCTTCACTGCCTTTGTACCAACAGATGTGAAAACATTATCCGTAGCCTTCTTCTCGAAGTCCCAGAATGCCATAACACCAGCCGGGAGACTCTTAGCGTTGAGGTCGCCCATAGCAGCCTTAGCTTCTGCCTCTGTAACAGCCTTATCCCAAACTACTACGTTGTCGATAATGCCGTCAAGACCGTAACGATCGTGGAGCGGACCACCGATGCAGAGGTACATACCGTTTGTGATGCTGTAAACATCGTCCTGATATGTTGGCTCATATGTAGCAGGACCGAATACAGGATTTCCACCCTGCAAACGCTTCCATTCTGTTACAGTCTGCTTAACACCATCCAAGAACATGTCGGCACGCAACTGACCTGCTGTATTGTAATCGAACGACATTGTAACGTGTACCCAGTTGCCTACGGGGAACTTGGTCTTGCCGTACTTGTACTGGAGCTCCTTGTTAGATGTAGCGTCTGTACCACGGAATGTGATACCCTCAAAACTGCCATCTGGGCTGATCTGTGACCAGTTCCAACCCCAGTCGGTCTTAGGCCAACCATCCTGCTTGTTGTAAACATTGAAGAGAGTAGCCGACTTTCCTTCCTTGAGGCTGTTGATCTTCAACCAGAATGAGATAGAGAACGACTTCTTGCCTACGAGTCCGAGGTCTGCAGCAGGAACACCGAAGCGTGTCTCCTTCAGGTCGATACCCTGTGAACCAGAACCGTCAGCAGCGCGACCTGTGTAAGCCATCTTAACATTCTCGCCTACCTTGAGAGAAACCTCTTCCTCGCTACCGTTAGCTGTGAGAGAGTAAATCTCAGGCAGAGCACCTGTACCTACGCTTGTAATCTGTATGTAAGAAGAGAATGTGCGTGTGGTCTGCTTAGCTGTACCATCCTCGCCGTACTCGTTACCAGTTACCTTAAGGTCGTAGCTACCGAGGTCAGCAAGTGATGTTGTCCAAGAGTTGCCTTCACCGCTCTTAACTACCTTACCGTCCTTAACAATCTCCCACTTAGCAGCAGGGTGCTCTGGGTCGATGTAGCCGAGTGTGAACTCCTCGTTCGGCTTGATAGTTGTCTTGCTGCTTTGGATATCATCGTTGTAAACATATGTAGCCGGTGCCATGTAGCCAGACCAAGCAATCTCAGACTCTGTCTTGTGGTCAAGAGCTACTGCAGAAACACCGAGGCGTACCTTAGCGTTTGCCTTAGTAGTCGGGATTGAGTAGTAGAGACCTGCCCAAGAGGTTGTTGTACCCATGAGCATCGGCTCCTTACCCTCCTCCTGAGCGTAGAGACGGAAGTGAGATGTCTTAACGTCGAGGTTGTAGCACGGCTCGCCAGCTGCCTTGTTGTTAGGCATGTTGAAGATAATCTTAGCATCCATACCAGCCTTGCTGTTGTAGAGCATCTTGGTGTTAGCAGCGTCGATAACCGGAGCAGCCGGTGTAGCGTAGTTGCCACGAACGATAGAGAACTCGCCGAGCAATACCTCAGCATTCTTAGCGTTCTTGAAGTTGAGAGCTACGAGAGCAAGTGTCTTGCCGTCGAAGTCAGAACCTACTGTAAATGTCTGCTTAACCCATTCGTTAACGTCAGCTACACGGTCTGCCTTGCAGAGGTTGTAAGCTACGCCTGTGCTCTCGCTGCCCTCTGCCGAGAGAACGAGGTCGAGGTCTGTTGCACCCTCGTTGAGCTTATAGCGAACAGTGATAACGTCGCCCTTCTTCAAAGCGTACTTTGTCTTGAAGAGGTGGAGATACTCGTTAGCTGTTGTACCAGAAATCTTGAGTGTAGAACCTCCGAAGTAAGCATCGTCCCATACGAACTGAGCGTCGAGTCCTGCAGCAGGAACGTCAGCTGCTGTACGTCCGAGGAGCTTGTCAGCGAACCAGAAGTGCCATGTAGGCAGGTAGTCCTGCATACCTACGTTGTACCAAGGAGAGCTTACCTTGCGCTCGCCATTGAGGTTGAAGAACTTACCGTTACCGAGGTTGAAGTAAGTGATGAACGGCTCCTCAGCGAGATCCCAGCTCAGCGGTGAGCGTGCTGTCATGAATGCAGCCATACCGTGCCACTGTGGGTTATAGGCAGTGTACTGGTGCATACTCTTAACAGATGGAGTGATAACCGGGTTGCGATTACCGCCACCGAAGTAGCACTCTGTACGGCGGAGGTAAGCAAACTGCTTCTTATCATCAGACGAACCGAGCTCTGAACGGCTCTCCCAGAACATATTCTGAGAGTGAGCTCCCCAAAGACCGATAGAAACACGCTGATCTACCAAGAGAGGCCATGATGTGCCGCCAGGCTGACCGCCCTGCATATTAACACCGCAATAAAGGTCGAGCGGATCGCGACCGAGCTTCTCTGCGAATTCTACTGAAGGAGCGAGCTGACCACGGTTCCAGTTGTAGTTGAAGAAGAGTGATGTACGTACGTTCTTGCTGTCACCGAATGTCTCCTTGTTATGATTGCCGAGACCACCGTCGAATGAAACCTGACCGTAGTCGTTTGTACCGTCATACCAGAAGTTCTCAAAGATCGGGTTAACCGGCAACATCTTCTTAACGAGGGCTGCGTGGAATGTGCGTACACCCTTAACATAAGGACCACCGCCATAGAACTCAGAGTTGTAGCCGAGACCGTCGATACCATAGTACTGCAAGAACTTAGAAGTCTTGTCTACGTCCAGAGAAGCAAGACCCTTAAGGCATGCCGCCCAGCTTGCGCTGAGGCTTGCGTTAGGAATAGAAGCTACACCTGATACACCAACACCGTTCTTGTGAGCTACGTCGAGGAAAGCAGCCGGGATACGTCCGAGCGGAGATGTCCAGTTGCCCCAGTGTGTAACGTACGACCACATAGAGAATACCTCCGAGTCAAATACGCCGTTAGGAAGTGCGTTGAAGTCAGAGTTGTTTACCGGAATCCAAGCGATGAGCTTCTTGTCGTTCTTCGCATTGAGATCAAGACGCACCTGAGTAGCCTCGTTGCGGAAACGAGCACGTGGCTTAACACGTGAGATATAGAAGTTGTCGTCTGCTGTTACCTGGTTGCCTGGAGTCCAACCCTGAATAAGGGTGTGGAAGTTTTCGCTGCCAGTGTTCTTACCAGCTTCTACATAACCTTCACGCATCTGCTGTGCGTTAGCGCTCATCACAGAAAGTACGAGACCTGCTGCGAGAGTCAATGTTTTACGGGATAAATTCGCCATAAGATTTGTATTTAGTAAAATTGATTAAGTTTTTATTTATATAAATAATGTAAGTTAGAGAATGCAAAAGTGGCAAATACACTTCCATTCGCCTTGCAAAAATACACATTTTTTATATAACAAAGAACAAATGCTTATTGCGTTTTTATAATATTAACATTTTTAACACTTCGGGGGCAGGGGGATGCCACCAGAGGGTGCAGGTGTCTCTCAAGGGGGTGCACTTGTCTCAAGTGCACCAACAAAACTATTGGTGCACTTCTTGCAGGGGGTGCAGTTGTCTCAATTGCACCAACCAAGTTAATTATATATTATACTTGATTGGCGCAGTTCTTGTTCGGTTGGCGCACTACTACTTGGTTGGCGCACTACTGCTTTGTTGGTGCACTACTGCTTTGTTGGTGCACTACTGCTTTGTTGGTGCACTACTGCTTTGTTG
>OGDD01001671.1_pt1 | contig 15827 bp, 4 predicted proteins | sample 1570301 | NCBI WGS metagenome assembly OGDD01 (sample SAMEA2581971, study PRJEB24529) | metagenome | biome: Human gut stool | place: China | collected 2011 | reverse complement strand
TAAGCGTTGCACTGCTCTTATCAAGACTTATCTCTGTGATTGGTATCTCTTTTTTACTTACTGTTACTGTACAGCCTGCTGTCTTTCCGTTTGTGCTTGTTGCTGTGATTACTGCTGTTCCAGCTCTCTTTGCTGTTACTGTTCCGTTAGCATCTACTTTTGCTACTTCGCTGTTACTGCTGCTCCAGCTTACACTCTTACTATCTGTTGTGTTCTCTGGAAGCACTGTCGCTACAAGAGTTGTTGTTTCTCCCTCTGTAAGCGTCGCACTGCTCTTATCAAGACTTATCTCTGTGATTGGTATCTCTTTTCTACTTACTGTTACTGTACAGCCTGCTGTCTTTCCGTTTGTGCTTGTCGCTGTGATTACTGCTGTTCCAGTTCTCTTTGCTGTTACTGTTCCGTTAGCATCTACTGTTGCTACTTCGCTGTTACTGCTGCTCCAGCTTACACTCTTACTATCTGTTGTATTCTCTGGAAGCACTGTCGCTGTAAGAGTTGTTGTTTCTCCCTCTGTAAGCGTTGCACTGCTCTTATCAAGACTTATCTCTGTGATTGGTATCTCTTTTTTGCTTACTGTTACTGTACAGCCTGCGCTCTTTCCATTTGTGCTTGTTGCTGTGATTACCGCTGTTCCGGCTCTCTTTGCTGTTACTGTTCCGTTAGCATCTACTGTTGCTACTGCGCTGTTATTGCTGCTCCAGCTTACACTCTTACTATCTGTTGTGTTTTCTGGAAGTACTGTCGCTGTAAGTTTATATGTACTTCCTTCTACTATTCCAACTGTACTTTCGCTAAGACGTACTTCTGTGACTGGTATCTGCTTCTTTTCTACTGTTACTGTACAGCCTGCGCTCTTTCCGTTTGTGCTTGTCGCTGTGATTACTGCTGTTCCGGCGCTCTTGGCTGTTACTGTTCCATTAACATCTACTGTTGCTACTGCTTCATTGTTGCTACTCCATTTAATGCTCTTATTTTCTGCATTTTCAGGTGTAACAGTTGCAGCTAATGTTTCACTTTCGCCCTCTGTCAATGTCATTTCTGACTTATTAAGGCTTACACTCTCAACCTCAACCACTGGTGTCTGTGTTTCATTGTCTGTAAATGCTTTAATAATAAAATTGCATGACCGTGCCTTACCAAAGTCGTCCCAATATCCATATGGGGTAGCTATAAAACTCTGATTTTCCTTAGCAGAAGCTGTACACCAATATCCTGCCATGCCTGACTGCATACTGCGTTCATATGCCAAATATGATGTTTTACCTGAAGCATTCCTAACTTCTACAACAACTGAGAACTTATTACCTTCATTAATTTCTACCGGACTGTCAAGATTAACCGTGTATGTTCCGTCATATGTTGTTATTCCGCTTTTCTGTGCTGCTAATGTTCCACTTTCAGGATTAGTTTCATCTGTAAGATTAGTATATATACTTACTGTATAATTAAGATTAGTAGAACGTCCTGTCATAAATGAAACTGCCTTTATATTCTCACTTCCATCCTGATTAGCTTTAGCTTCAAATATGTTGGCATATTTATTAGAACCACCATATCCCATATATCCATAAAGCATTGCACCATCATACTGATAATTATTGTCATAGTTATCTGAAAGCTCTGCTTCAAGCGCATAACCTACTGTATATATAGACTTGTCATAATAAGAAAGATAGAAATATCCTTCCTTACCATAATAACTGCCCCAACTGTTTCTTACTATCCATGCACCATTACCATCTGGTGTTGTTGCAAAATTATCTGCTGAATAATCATCATCCCAGCCTACAATAGTAACGGCATGATTAGATGTGTAAGCATTTGGACAATAGTACGCCGCAGTAGAACTATTGTAATTATCTGTACTCCAGTCACTACTCTGGTCAGAGAAGTATGATATTGAAACAGCACCATAATCCATAACTGCTTTCTTGACATCGTCCCTGCTGGTTATGTTCACTCTGTAGAAATTCTGTACATGTGCAACATCTTTTCCATATGCAAGTGAATCATCTAACTGCTCATTTTCAACCTGTCTTATATAATCTATAGTATAAGGAACAACATCCTCATTAACAGCACCTTCCCAGTCAAGAAGTGAGTTAGCTGCCATCTCGACATTGCCGCCATACTGCATTACAGAACCATGTGATGTATCAAACTTGTTAACATCGCCTTCAAGTCCTCCCAAAGGGTCATTAACACAGTTATATGTGTAATTCACAAGATGTAATTCTGATAAATCAATATCACTAGAAGCAAGATTTTTCTTTATAAGATTAGTTTCTATTAATGATATTGTTGAAAATGACCAGCATACACCATATATTCCCTGGTCTCTTACAGCAGGAAGATTTTCTGTTCTATAGGCAGCCGGATATGTAGCTGCCTTTGCAATCTCCATTCCATCTATACTAGAATTATCATTACTGAGAACATCTGGAATTATCTGATATTCTTCATCTAATTGCCTATAACCTGTTGCAACATAACGTGAACCTGTATCGGTTGTTTCATTCTCATAATTCACATCTGCACTATTATTATCATTATTTCCGGCAAATGCCATTGATGAAGATGTAACTATAAGATTAACTGCAAGAAATGCAGCCAATGCTTTTTTTAATAATTTTCTTCTGTGCATATCATACCTCTTTTCTTAACAGATTATACTTTAAACTACCATTCCGCCAACAATGTGGTATGTATAACCTTTATAATCGATTGTTCCTGAGAAGTTCCAGTCTACCATGCCATCCTGTATGTAGAATTTATTTCCATTATACTCTATAACTGCTGTTGTCCAGTCGACACAGCCACCAGATACATAGAACCATGTATCCCTGTAGTATATAAGACCTTCATAATCCCAGTTAATTGTACCTCCTGATACATAGAACCATATATCATTATAATATACAAGTCCCATATAACTCCAGTTAATCGTTCCTCCTGAAATAACAAACCACATATCATTGTAATATGTAAGTCCAAGATAATTCCAGTCTAACATTCCGTTTGAGATATAGAACCATGTATCGGCAAAATATGCAAGACCTGTGTAATCCCAGCCAATCATTCCGCCTGATACATAAAACCATACATCGTTGTAATATACAAGTCCTGCATAATTCCAGTCTATCATTCCGCCTGATACATAGAACCATATATCATTGTAATATACAAGTCCTGTATATCCCCAGTTTATCTTTCCATTTGTTATATAGAACCACACATCATTGTAATAAGTAAGTCCTGTATAATCGGAATTAACCTTGCCATTTTCAACATATAACCAGTCATCGCCATCCTGAACAAGACCTGTATATTCTGTATCTACAACACCTTCACTTATATAATATCTGTCATCCTCATAATCTGCAAAACCTGTGTATGTTATGTCTACAACACCATTTCTTACATAATATGTACTATCTTCATAATCCACAAGACCTGTGTATGTTGTATCTACATTGCCGTTGTTAAAATATGTCAACTCACCATTAGCATCTCTTAAACCTGTATATGTATCTCTCTTGTTGACTGTTATTGTACAGCTTGCGCTGACACCATTTTCACTTGTTGCTGTAATTATGGCTGTTCCTGCTTTTTTGGCTGTTACATTTCCCATAAGGTCAACTGTGACTACAGTGTTATTATTGCTGTTCCATTTAATACTCTTTCCATTAGTTGTATTTTCCGGATATACAGTAGCAATTAATTTTATTGTTTCACCCTCATCAACAGCTGCACTTGTCTTATTAAGAACAACTTCTGTGATAGGTATTTCCTTCTTTTCTACAGTTATTGTACAGCTTGCGGTCTTTCCGTTTGAACTTGTTGCTGTGATTACAACTGTTCCAGCCTGCTTTGCTGTTACTTTTCCTGTTGAGTCAACCGTAGCTATATCGTTGTTGCTGCTACTCCAGCCTATGTTTTTAGACTCTGTTGTATTCTCTGGAAGTACTGTTGCTGTTAAGTTTAATATATCTCCTTCTGTAATTGTCGCGCTTGTCCTGTTAAGTGCAACATCTACAATAGGTATCTCTTTCTTGCTTACTGTTACTGTACAGCCTGCGGTCTTTCCGTTTGTGCTTGTTGCTGTGATTACGGCTGTTCCGGCACTCTTGGCTGTTATTGTTCCATCCTTAGATACTGTTGCAACTCCTTCATTATTGCTGCTCCAGCTTACACTCTTACTGTCTGTTGTGTTCTCTGGAAGTACTGTTGCTGTAAGCTTATGTGTATTTCCTTCTATTATTCCTACTGCGCTCTCACTAAGACTTACCTCTGTGATTGGTATAAGCTTCTTTTCTACTGTCACTGTACAGCTTGCTGTCTTTCCATTTGTGCTTGTCGCTGTAATTACAGCTGTTCCTACGCTCTTTGCTGTTACTGTTCCATCCTCAGATACAGTTGCAACTGCTTCATTGTTGCTGCTCCAGCTTATGTCCTTGCTGTCTGTTGTATTAACTGGAAGAACTGTTGCTGTAAGCTTGAAAGTATCTCCTTCATACATATCAAGCGCATCTCTGCCAAGCTGTACCTCTGTTATAGGAACCTCTACCGGCTGCTCCGGCTTATCAGCAGATTTTACTTCATAAGAACGAACAACTGCTTTACCAGTGTCACTGTCAAGATATGTCGCATATATCTTAGAATTATCGTAGCTTATATTAAGACCACTAATATCCTGAATAGATACATTAGTTCCAAGCTGCTGCCACTCGCCATCGACAAGTCCACTTACAAATGTAATGTTATCACTTGCAGTAGTTCCTACATATACATTATCACCATCAAAGCACAGACTTGCGTTATTAACACCCTTGTCTGTTATACTATTAGTCCCTACCTGAGTCCACTCTTTAGCAGAGTTGGCATAGTCAAGGCTGTATAGATAACTGTCTTTTACTGTATCGAAAGCAGTTCCTTTCTTAAACAAATAAAGCTTTCCATTATTATTACTTAATACAACCTCATTAGCCTGTATTGAACCATTTAATACAGAATTCCAACTGTTATCAATTTGATTATATTTTTTAATATATATATTACTATTATTAGCTGTATCTCTGTATTCAACAAATATATTTTCATCAGCATCTACAGATATAGCAGCATTAGCCGGCATACTACTTACTGCTCCTGCTAATATATTATCAGATAAATTCTTTAATGTATTTCCATCATACTTATATGCATAAATATTGCTGTTATCCTGACTTGTATATGAAAAATATATTCCTTCAGAACCTGCAACAAGTGATACATTATCAGAATAACCTGAGGCTTTATATATATTCTGCCAACTACTTCCATTCCACTTATCTACACGTGCATAACAATTAGTATCAAGATATGAAATATACACGTCACCATTGTAAGTAACTATAGACTTTCCATCATTAATAGCCTTAGGTCCGTCTGTAATCTTACTCCATGCTCCATCACTATACTTAAATAATACTGTATCATTTGTCGCATAACCATAGCCATCACCTATATTGGCTATAAAATATTTATTCTGTTCACTATCTGTATATGTTTCTATATCACTAAGCGAAAGTCCAAGTGTATCCGTACTTTCTGTTATCCAGCGACCTTCCTGTCCGTCATCTGCAAATGATATATCAAATGTTATTGTGTCGCCAGAAGCACTGCCTACATTTTCTATAACAATTCCGCTGTTAGTTCCATCTGAATATGTAATAGCATTGTCAGCTATACCTGCATTCTTATCATGTGTTCCATAAGATGTACGGCCGCTTTCCGCTGATAAGAATGATTTATCTAAGTTAGTATAATCTGCTTTTTCATAGCCATTAAGTATAGAATCACCTGGCCTGAATACATATGCCTTATATGGAGGACCATACATATTACCACCGATAAGAGAGGCGTTTATTCTATATATGATAAGTCCTGAACCATATATCTTGCCCTCGTATGACTTATCATCATAAGAAGCAACATCATATTTAGCCTTCTGTTTTCTGTATTCAACAACAAAGAATTCATTAGATGAATAATCTGTTCTTAATATAACCGCCTGATTATTTCTTGTATCAAATGTTGTAGAAGAAGCTGCATATATTGAACAATTCTTCTTTGACTCTGTTACTGTCGGTATATCAAACCAGCCTGAATAAGCTGACCTGAAATATGCCAGAGGATACTGGAGGAACTTGCATTCCATCGCCATAATATCCCACTGGCCTACCGGTACAACACCAGAAACATTAGTATTAACATAAAGGTCTGGATATCCAAGCGTATGCATAAATTCATGTATGACAACGCCGGTTTCACTTAATCCGAAGTATGCTAAACCCTCTGGAATAACCGTATAACTGCCTATTTTCTTGGAATTAATCTCATCTGTTCCTGCATATGTTGACTTATGTCCATACATATGTGAATTAGAATTACCCTTTTCACAGGCTGTTACAATCATAAGATTATCAACACATCCATCACCATCATAATCTACTATTGCATCCTTAGGAAATCTGCTGTCTTTAGCAAGTAATTCAGAAATCTCCTTAACCATTCTTGTATCTCCGAGGGCTGGTCCTGAAGTTCCAACAGTCCTGTCCCCATAATATGATACGTCATTGCTTAACACATATGGTTCTATCTTATTATTCTCACTGTCATACTGTGGAATAATATTCTGGACATTAAGCTGCCCATAAGAAATGTTAGAAACATACTGCTTAAGCGCTCTTGGGTGCTCCTCATCCCCCTCGAAATATTCTGTGATTTTAGGGTCTTCCTTATAACACTTCCCTAGTTCAGTTTTTTCGTGTTCATGTGTTGTATCCTTAAAATCTACAAATACAACTATGTTAGCGTATTTGCGGGTTGATACACTCTGTGTCTGCACTGTATCAGACACCTGTGCAGCCGGTGCTATACTTACTGATGTAAGCACAAGCATTACACTTAAAAATGCCGAAGCTATTCTTTTGAAATAGTTTCTTTCCATATACTTCCTCCTTTTCGTATTATGATTAATATATACTTGTCTTTTTGTATCCCAATATATGATACCAGGGTCACAAGGTCATTCACCCACATACACCTGCTCATAGTTGTGGCTTTCACCCCAACATCATAATATTATGCGGTTCACAAATTTAAAGCCCTATCATATATTATATCGGCAAATATTACACATAATCTTACCTGATTGTAATATTGCGTGTATTACTTTATCATATTTTGTTCAAATATAATTATATATACTGTTCACGGTTACAAGTAAATCTAATTTTAGATATAGTATATTATATATAAACAATTAAGTAAACAAAAAATACGCCAGAAATCAGCTTTTATACCATTCTGACGTATTTTTAATATTTGTATTATATATCTTTATACTATATTATATTTTCACGCAGATTATGAATATCATACGTTCTTAACTTGAGCTGTAACTTCTTATATTGTAATAAACCACTTAATATAATTAGTTGCTTCTTACTGATAACTTTCCTGTTACACTAGCCATTTCCAGGATATAGGTATTTACTGTGTTCATAGTAATATCACCTGACATAGCCTTATCATCTACATCCTTGTATGTATGATATATATAGCTATAATCAGAGTTAGAACCGCCAATATTGATTTTTCCTGTTTCATTTTCTATTGAACCCAATAAATTTCTCTTCTTAGTCCAGCCTTCATCTACAATATACTCTTCCTCACCTGATGAAAAATCATATGATATAGTTGAATTCCTATTAACAAAGCAATTAATGTCATATGTTATTGTAGTATATTCCCCTGGGTTAAGTTTTTCCATTATCTCTGGCTTTACAGCTAATCTGCAGTAATATGTAAGATTAGCTATACCATCAGCATCATATTCAGGTACTATACATTCATATACATATAAGTAATCCTTCCAGTTATCCTCTGTAATATCTACGTCTTCATATTCCGGAACTATTACATCAGTGTAATTATCCCTGTATGTATCTCCACATACTGAGCATGTGTGCTCTGTATAACCTTTTTCTGTATCTGTTGGCTCAACTACTGTATCTACATACTTATGACCTGTCTTTTCTATAGATTCTGTGTAAGTATCATTACATATTGAGCATGTATATGTCTTTTCACCATCCTCAGTACATGTTGCCTTTTTAGTTACTTCAGATGTATATAAATGATTATGCTTAACTGCAATACCATTTATTACTTTATATGTAACATCATCACTCTTTACATAACCATTATATTCTTTATTAACCATACCATTTTCAACATACCAGAGAACACCTGCACTATCCTCTACTACACCTGTATAGTCCTTATCAAGAATGCCATTCACTATATAAGCTGTGCCATCTTTACTATATACAAGTCCTGTATAACTCCAATCGAGTACACCTTTCTTTATATAAAATGTACCGTATTCATTACTTGCAGTTCCTGTATAACTCCAGTCAACTATACCACCTGAAACATAGAACCAGTTTCCTGCATACTCTACAAGTCCTGTATAGTTCCAGTTAACTATGCCACCTGAAACATAGAACCAGTTTCCTGCATATTCTGCAAGCCCTGTATAACCCCAGTCTAATATGCCACCTGAAACATAAAACCAGTTTCCTGCATATTCTGCAAGTCCTGTATAACTCCAATCTAATACACCATTGTTAACATAGAACCAGCCATATTCGTTCTGGGCAAGTCCTGTATAGCTCCAGTCTAACGCACCATTGTTAACGTAAAACCAGCCATACTCATTCTGGGCAAGTCCTGTATAGCTCCAGTCTAATACACCATTTTTAACGTAAAACCAGCCATATTCATTGTTGGCAAGTCCTGTATAATCATAATCAACTTCATCATTAACATAGTACTTCCATGTTCCATCAGCTTCCTGCAGCAGACCTCTTTCTGTTCCATAAGCTGAACCATCCTTGAATATACCATGAAAACTTACACTATCCTCATCGCTTGTATACCATATAGCCATATCACCATACATAACTGGCTCGCACTGTGACAGCTTACCCGTCATAGTTCTTATCTTATCAGTCTGATTACCATTATTATCTACAAATGTATAATATACAGTACCCTCTCTATCGCTTCTCTTGCACCAGAGAACTAAGTATCTGTTATCAGCCATCTTAACAAGATGTGGTGTTGTTGCTGAATAATCATCACCTGTATAATCTGTAATCCAGTTTATCTTAGTATTTCCATCGGCTTTAGACTTTGAAAGTATACATATATTTCTGAGTTTACCATTATTATCCTGGTCTATAGAAGAAGCTGCAACTATATATGCGCTGTCTGTCACTTCAAAACCACCAACTGATGCATTAGTTGTATTATCACCTGTAGTACCAGCTATATTAAGTAAAGATGTACACTTGCAATTATCTCCCCAATAGTCCATATTGGAAATAAACTGACCAGTAGTAAAATCTGTTGGATACTCTATAAGTGCTATACTTCTTGGATAAGCATCGCCATGGTCTACAGCAACAAGCTGATTACCATCTGTTTTAATAAACTGATTAAATGAATGGCTTACATAACCATACGCAGAATTCATAACCTTAGTAAATGAATCCGTAATATTCATATTCTTCTCATCAACCTGTATCGTTACATTTGCCTGATGATTATAACCATCTGATGATTTATACATAGTATGGCTTGTTCTTATGAACAGATATCCATCTGATTCTGTCATTCTTAGGCTTCCAGCCTGAAATGGTCCAACTGTGTTGCAATCATATAAACCAGTAGATGCAATTCTGTTCCATGACTTATCGTACTTAGTTATTCTGAAACATTCTACATCTGCTGACTCTGATGGATTACTCTGTCCGCTTACTATATAATAAGCATCTGCACCATCATAAAATCCACCAAACTCAGAAAGTTCTGTAGGAATCTGCTTATAATCCGTAACTTGTAATTCTGAATTATAATATTCTACATAAACATTAGAACCATCAGACTGTACTCTCATAAGATTTCCATCACCAATATTGACAAGATATGCCTTAACAGGTGTTGCCCATCTTATATAATTATTATCTGATGTCTTTACTGAAATGTTAGTACCAATAGTTGCCTCTGCATAAACCTGTGTGGTAAAACCAGACACTGCTGTACTTACACACACCGCACTGACAAATACAGCCATTGATGCAAGCAATTTCTTAATTCTTTTGTTCTTTAAGAACTTATCCCTTATCATATTTCCTCCTTTTTTTCTCACAATGCGTATAATTATATCAGAGTTAAAAGGAATTATATTCCCAACTGATATACCCATATTGATACATTGCTATGCAATTCTTACAATTTCCTAAATCATAATATGCCTTGCTGCTTTATCTTCAAAGTGTTTAACCACTAAGAATACCGCTATAAGTATAATACTTTAAATGTTATATATCCAGTACTTTTAATAATAAAGCAAAAAACACAAACCTGCATTTAAATAACCATTTTCTTTAATAATGGAATTCTTCTTACTATACAAGTTATCACCATACACACAGCAGTCATTACAACAGTTTTTATAAGATTAGCTGCCAGTGAATAATTTTCTATATTGATATATGGATATATATATTTCACACACAATATCAGTAGAATATAATGTATATAATATACTCCCATTGTACACTGTCCTACATATTTTCCAAACACATTTTCCTTATTAGAACTGTAATAATTAAAACACATAAACAGCCCTATTGATGCAAGCATAACCGATATTCTTTTATATCCATTATTAAGATATATGTTATTCCAGCTCATTGTTTTCGTTTCTATATACTTTTCAAGAACAATAAGCAGCACTCCCACAACAAACAAAATAACCGGAATATATCTGTTAATCTTGTTTTTAATATCGTCCCTGTATTCATGCATAAATGCACCTATAAGAAAATATGTAAGCATAAAAGCACAATTCGTATATGGAACAAGTGTACTCACCGAACTTATATCAAAGCTGCCAAAATATGATAACAATATATTAACTGCACCAACGCCTATATCTCCTATGAAGCTTACTATAAGCATACCAAGTGCAAACTTCCTGCCATCGTGTCTGAACAGAAACCATGTAACCGGATATATAAGATAGATTACAATATATGCCTTCATATACCACAGCGCCCCGAAGTCTACACCATTTATATCCGCCGCAAATAATGTTGCTCTTATATATTCGCTTACAGTATGTGTTTCGCCATATATGTTACTTTGAACACACATATATATTAATCTCCATACTACGAACACTATGTATGTAGTTACAAGCCTTGTGAAATATCTTTTCCAGTCAAATGTTTCTTTCTTATGTAAAAGATATCCTGTTGTCATAATAAAGCATGGCACAGCAACCCAGCATATGCTCATAATTATATTGCCTGCCACCGAATCTGCCGGCAGCAGAACAAAATGACAGAAAACGACTAATAATATACACAATCCTTTTAAGTCATCAAGAAATACTAATCTGTTACTCATCCGTTGTTTCTCCAATGCTGCATTTTTAACCTGTAAATCACTTAGCTTAATCTCCATACAATCATCATTACATAAGAACTATATCTGCTACTTGAGCCTATTGAATGATAATTAGCTGTTATCTTACTATAATCCGTATAAGCATCTATAAATTCCCTATCTATTGGTTCATCCAGACTTTCTACATATATTACAACAGTTGCATTTTCCACGCCTGACTCTAATGCCTCTGACAGCTTTTTATTAAGGTATTCATAATAATCTGTTGTATTAGTGAAATAATTTTCCTGCTGTGCGTAATAATTATACTTTGTTCCATTAGCATTTATATCACTTGTATATGAATGGTCTCTTCTCATCTTTTCATCAGTGATATTAAAGTAATCATAATTTACAACGCCCGGATTATCTGGTACAGGGTCATCCCATGTAACATCAACCATATACCATTCTCCATCAAGCATAACTGCATTCCATGCATGTGCTACGCCATCGCCTTCACCCGTGATAATCTCGCAAGGAATTCCTAATATATCCATACATAACTTAAATGCACTTGAATATCCATCACACACTGCTGTCCTGTTCACAAATATTCCTTCTGCCGTATGTGATACGTATGGGATTGTACCATTTATATAATTATAATAATCATACTCTGAATTAAGAACCATATAATTATGTACAGCTAACTCCTGCTCATAAGGTGTTGCGTATGCATATGCTGCATCCAGATATGATGATAAACCATCATAAAATGCCTTTTCACTATCTGTTTCCAATACTGAAGTATCACCTGTTTTATATGCATATTCATACTTATAATACTCACTATCAGTACTAAGATTTAATTGCATTTCTATTGTCTGTGTAACACGGCCTGCTTCTATTACATATATAGTTGTTCCTCTTCTTGCATTACCAGTATAGTCAAATCTGATACGTCCATCACAATACAGCCATGAACCATATTCATTAACTCCAAAGCCTGTATATGTATAGTCAAGTGTACCATCAACCACATACCACCAGCCATAATCATTATAAGCCATTCCTGTGTAGCCCCAGTCAAGCATACCTCCGCTTACATAGAACCAGCCATAATCATTGCTTGCAAGTCCTGTATAACTCCAGTCAAGTATTCCTCCGTTTATATAGAACCAGCCGTTTTCATTACTTGCAAGTCCTGTATAACTCCAGTCTAATATTCCTCCGTTTACATAAAACCAGCCATTTTCATTATATGCAAGTCCTGTATAACTCCAGTCTAATATTCCTCCGTTTACATAAAACCAGCCGTTTTCATTATATGCAAGTCCTGTATAGCCCCAGTCTATTGTTCCATCTTTTACATAGAACCAGCCATAATCATTGTATGCAAGTCCTGTATAGCCCGTATCTACAACTCCATTCTTATAATAATACCACTTATTATCTTCAGCCATACTTAATGAATAAGTATCCTGCGCTGCCTGCACATAATTCTTCTGTCCTATACCCAGTCCCAAGCCGATACCAAGTATAACAGCCACAGCCGCAATCGTATTTTTCAACAATTTTTTCATATGAAACGTACTCCTTTCGCATAATCCATATAATAATAGATTAGCACATACAAGAAAAGAAAGCAAAACAAACTCTATGTTATTGTTTATAACAAAACTGACATATGTATGCGTAATTATCACATACATATGCCAGTTATATTTTCATTATATATATGATGCTGTGGGTCCAAGGTCTTTCAGACACTTATGAGCAGACTCATGTGGGATTAGACCTTTTAACTCCGGTATCATATTATCATAATATCAATACGCTCTGGTAATCATAGCTAAAATGCTGCGATTATAGAATACATTAATTCGCAACTACCACACTACAACACCGCCAACGATATTAAATGTATTACCATAGAACACATATGTTCCTGTGTAATCCCAGTCTACCATACCGCCTGATACGTAGAACCACATTCCGTTATATTCTACGAGTGTTGTTGACCAGTTGATTGTTCCTCCTGATACAGCAAACCATGCTCCATTGTAGTATACAAGACCTGAATAGCTCCAGTCTACCATGCCGCCTGATACATAGAACCATATTCCGTTATAGTATGCAAGACCTGTATAACTCCAGTCTAACACACCACCTGATACATAGAACCATGCACCCGAATAGCATGTAAGTCCTGTATAATCCCAGTTAATCATACCTCCTGTTACATAGAACCAGTTGCCAGCATAATCAGCTATGCCTTCATAATTCCAGTCTATTACACCACCTGATACGTAGAACCACATTCCATTATAATCTACAAGACCTGTATATCCCCAGTTTACTTCACCTGCTTCAACATAGATCCATGTACCATTATAATCTACTAAACCTGTGTACTCTGTATCAACCTTACCATCTTTATAATTCTTCCATACACCATTTTCATCCTGGGCAAGTCCGTTTAAAGACTTATCTGGTTCCTTTGGTACTGCCCATGTGTCGTATGCTGTATAGTTGTATGTAAGAGTTGCGTTCTGGTATTCTTTATTATTACCGTAATCAAAGCTTATAGTTACATAATTGCTATAATCCTTTTCTGAGCCTGAATAATATATATTCTTTAAAGCTGTACAACCATTGAATACATCGCCATTCATTTTAGTTCTCTTAGGAATAGATATCTTTTCTAATGCTGTTGCATTAAGGAATGCATCTGATGCCATGGTTACATCATAATTATCTTTCTTAATCTTAACCCACTGTAAAGCTGTGTCATTCTGGAATGCTCTTCCATATATACCTGTTACTCTGTTAGAAAGGTCTGCATATGCAAGCTTCTTACAATCACCAAATGCATTGTATCCGATTGATATTCCAGCATTACCGTCCGCTATAACAACGCCAAATATATCTGTATTATCAAATACACCATCTCCATAATTTGTTCCTATTGTAGTTACTGTTGATGGAATATTAATTACTCCACCTAAAGAAGTACAATTAGAAAAAGCTCCTTGTCCTATACTTGTAAGACCTTCGTTGAGCTCAAGCATTTCAAGACTGGCACAATCTTTAAAAGCATAGCTTCCTAATGATGTTGTCTTTGATGGCAGCTTTACTTCCTTAATAGCTGTGTTATAGAATGCTGAGTCACCTATAGTTAAATTAGCTGGTACCTCTTTGAATTCAACACTTGATAAGTTAGTATCATTAGCAAAGGCTCTGGAAGCTATATTCTTAACTCTGTTTGGTAAAGATACACTCTCAAGCATCTTACAATCCTTGAATGTATTATCATATATGCTTAATAATGTGCCTGTGCTGCTATCCTTGAATTCCACTGAAGTAATTGATGTTCTTTCAAAAGCTCCTTCATAATAAGAACTACCTATAGTTTCAACTGTTGATGGTATAACTAACTTACCACTAAGATTATTACAACCTTCAAATGCTCCTGAACCTATAGTTTTTAACCCCTCATTAAGTGTTATGCTAGTTAATTCAACAACACTATCAAATGCTCCTGCTCCTATCTCGATAGTATTTTTAGGAAATGTAACATTTTTTACTGCTGTTTTTCTAAATGCATTATCACTGATAGTTAATTCGTAAGAGCCATCTTTAAATGTAACTTTTTCAAGGCTGCTGTCACCATCAAATGTGTATGGACCTACATTTGAAATATTTGATGGTAAACTAACTTCTGTTAATGACTTACAGCTAGAAAATGCATATCTGTCGACTGTAAGTTTATCTGTTCCATCTTTAAATACAACTTTAGAGATAGATGTTCCACTGAATGCTCCGCCATTATTACCCCAGTCATAATTAATTGATGTTAAAGTTGATGGCAAAGTTACTGTACCAGTAAGATTGACACATCCTGAAAATGCTGCTCCTCCAATTTTCTTAAGACCTTCGCTAAATGTAACACTCTTAATGTTAACATTATCCTTAAATGCTGAATTCTCTATTTCTGTTACATTATACCCATTAATCTTAGCTGGAATAATAAGATGAACATCTGACTGGGCTGCTGCTTCATCAGAAAGTCCTTCGATAATCGCTTCATTTTTAGAATTAACAGAGTACTTAAACTGACCATATGTAGCACTCTCTGATGCCCCAACCATCTCATAGTCTGACACAACCCCATACTGAGGCTGAACTGCTGGTTCCTGTGCTGCCGATACTGCTGTTACTGACACCAATGTCATAGCAGCAACCGACAGTGGAATAATAAATTTCTTCTTCATACGCATTTCTCCATAAACTATAATATTATATGATATACTCTT
>OGDD01001664.1_pt1 | contig 15860 bp, 10 predicted proteins | sample 1570301 | NCBI WGS metagenome assembly OGDD01 (sample SAMEA2581971, study PRJEB24529) | metagenome | biome: Human gut stool | place: China | collected 2011 | reverse complement strand
TATGTTCGGAACCATGGTACATAAAGGTCCGTTTAATGTCTTCCATACGGGATACCATTTTTATATAGATAATGAAAATGGCAATACGGATAAATCCTTCTAAGATGGCCATCACAGTATGGGACGGGATCACTTTTTTACATATATTGGAAATAAACATAGGCAGCAGCATGAAAATCCCAATCGCCATGATAAAGGAAAAGATCATAACAACGGTCATAAGGATGCTTTCTAATTTCTCGCCAAATACCTTATCCAGCCACTGTTCAAAGCGGCTTTCTTTTGCATCTTCGTCATCTTCAAAGAAGCTGCAGGACCAGGTAAGTGCCCTCATGCCTACGATCATGGAATCTGCAAATTTAAACACGCCTCTGATAAAGGGAATACCTAAAAATGGATACTTTTTTGTTACGCTTCTGTAAGTATCTTTTTTAACCTCGATCTCTCCATCGGGTTTACGGACGGCTACTGCATAGTTTTCACCATTCTGCATCATAATGCCTTCGATCACTGCCTGTCCGCCAATTCCTGAATATTTCATCTATGCATTACCTTTCAATTTTAACGCAAAGGGGCTGAGCTGCAAAAGCTCAACCCCTTAAATTCTCTCTTATAATTACTGAGCATTGATGCCGTACTTACGATTGAACTTATCAATACGTCCACGAGCTGCAGCAGCCTTCTGCTGGCCAGTGTAGAATGAATGGCACTTGGAGCAAACCTCCACATGGATGTCCTTCTTGGTAGAACCAGTTACGAACTCGTTGCCACAGTTGCAAACTACCTTTGCCTGGTAGTAATTTGGATGGATTCCTTCTCTCATTTTATTCACCTCTCTGATATAATTTGCGGTTTCCGACCGCGGCCTGTATGCCAATCTGCCTCTGTACACTGCAGGCAGCCGGTAGGTACCGTCACCAGAACGCACAGATATCAGCATCTTTTAAGTTATACACGCCCTTACCGCAAGTTCCTGACTCACGCAGGCGCTAAAACTGCTCTCCATATTCAGGACAGCTTAATCAGTATAGCATAGAATTTTTTGTATTGCAAGATATGAACTTCTTGCGGATATGAGAGATTCAAAGTTTGGTCTTTTTTGGAACTTTGCATCTCCAGCTATACAAGTATTTACCTATTGGTTAATCTTTGGTATTGCATGGCATAAAAAACCAGTAGGAGGAATTGGCTATCTTCCATGGCTTGTTGTTGGTTATGCAGCATGGTGGTTTATTCAGCCTTGTATTCAAAATGGATGCAGTGCAATTTTTTCTAAGACGAATGTAATTACAAAAATGAAGTTTCCAGTAAGTGTATTACCAGCAACGATTTGTGTAAAAGAATTTTTTAATCATTTTTGTATGCTGATCATAACATTTGTAACTTTGGCTATATGTGGTTATTTTCCAAATATTTATTGGCTAGGCTTGATTTACTATTCTTTATGCGCTTTTGTTTTAGTAGAAGCTATATCATTAATTTTATCTGTTTTAACAATGCTTTGGAGAGATATAAGAAAACTAATTACTTCTTTAATGCGAATGTTAATGTATTTTTCTCCGGTTATTTGGGAATGTCATTTTGATAAAACAGTACCTTTTTATGAACTGTTAAATAAAGTGATTAAACTAAATCCTATATACTATATTGTAAATGGTTATAGAGAATCTGTTTTCTATGGAAAAACATTTCTAGATCATCCTGCACAAACTTTATATTTTTGGGTAGTTGTATTAATTTTATTTACGATTGGATGTATGTTAATGTACAAGTTTAAACGTAAGTTTATTGATTTGATTTAGGTTGGTGATGTAAATGTCAGAAAAGAGTCATATTGAATATGCTGTGGAAATGGAGCATGTGTCAAAAATTTATAAATTAAAGAAAAAAGATAATCAAAGCAAGCAGGGAGACGAACGTTTTTATGCTTTAAAAGATATTAATTTGAAAATAGAAAAAGGAGATGTTGTTGGTATTCTAGGAACGAATGGTTCAGGTAAATCAACGTTATCTGTTGTTTTGTCCGGAATATCTGATATAGATGAAGGAAATTTAACAATTCATGGAGAACAAGCTCTAATTTCTATTAATACAGGATTAAATCAGCAGTTGACAGGATTAGAAAATATTAATGTAAAAGGTGCTTTGATGGGATTAAGTAAGAAAAAAATCAAAGAAATTACAAATGATGTTATTGAATTTGCAGAGTTAGGGGATTTTCTGTATCAGCCGGTAAAGAAATATTCAAGTGGTATGAAATCACGATTAGGATTTTCTATTTCTTTAGCGCTTGATCCTGATATTTTTATTGTGGATGAAGCTTTATCTGTAGGAGATAAAGGTTTTGCGAAGAAATGTATGAATCGAATGAAAAAATTACGAGATGAAAAAAATAAGACGATTTTGTTTGTATCTCATTCTTTGCCTCAAGTTAGAGAGTTTTGTAAAACAGGACTTTGGATTGAAGGTGGAAAGCTAGTAGAAATGGGACCAGTTAATGAGGTATGTGATCATTATTCGGAATATGTTGATAAATTAAACTCTTTATCTGATAAGGAGAAGAAAAAATTGCTGGATGAAAAATTTAATAAAAGACTTCTTCCAAAAGAGGAAAAACAAGGTTTATGGAAGAAAGTAAAAAAGATAATTAAAGGATAGGTAGATATATGAAAACGGTTATTACATATGGAACTTTTGATTTATTTCATATTGGACATTTAAATCTTCTAAAAAGAGCAAAGGAACTTGGAGATTATTTGATTGTTGCGGTTTCAAGTGATGAATTTAATTTAGGAAAAGGGAAAGTTTGTAAAATTAAAGATACAGACAGAATGGCAATCGTAGAAGCTATAAAATATGTAGATAAAGTTATTTTAGAAACTAGCTGGGATCAGAAAATTGAAGATGTAAAAAAATATGATGTTGATGTTTTTGTCATGGGTGATGATTGGAAAGGTAAATTTGATTTCTTAAAAGAATACTGTGAGGTTGTATATTTACCTAGAACAGAAGGTATAAGTACAACACAGCTAAAAGAAGAATTAAAGAAATAACATGAGGTGTCAACATGGTAGCAAGTTATAAAGTTAGTGTAATTATTCCAATTTACAATGTAGCAGAATATTTAGAAGAATGTTTAGATTCCATGGTAAATCAGACAATTGACAGTCTTGAGGTTATCATGGTGGACGATGGATCAACAGATATTAGTGGAATCATTGCGAAACGGTATGCAGAAAAATATGATAATTTCTTTTATTATCTAAAAGAAAATGGTGGTTTAGGAAATGCAAGAAATTATGGTTTACAGTTTGTAAATGGAGAATACATCGTATTTCTTGATTCTGATGATGTCGTACCAAATGATGCATATGAAGCAATGTACAACAAAGCTGTTGAAACCGGAAACGATATGGTAGTTGGTGATGTAAAACGATTTAATTCTACAAGAGTGTATAACTCAGCATTACATCGTAAAGCGTTTTTAAATGCAAAAGATTTCACAACAATTTTAGAAACACCAGAACTTATTTATGATACAACTTCATGGAATAAATTAATTAAGTTTTCTTTTTGGAAAAAACATGATTTTAAGTTTCCAGAGAAAATTTTATATGAAGATATTCCAGTTACAATGCCATTACATTTTTATGCAAATTCTGTTTCTATAATTAATCAAGTTGTTTATTTGTGGAGAGCGCGAGATGGAGCAAATAAGTCTATTACACAAAATCGAAAAGAGTTAAGAAACTTTACAGATCGTATTAAAATCATGAAAATGGTTGATGCATTTTATCAAGAGCATGTAAATGATGAGCGCGCATTATACATGAAAGACTATAAATGGATGGAAGTAGATTTAAAACTTTACATTCAGGAGTTGATTGATGCAGATGAAGAATATATGGATAAATTGTTTGGTATAATTCAAGATTATTTTCCTTCTTTTAGAGAAGATTCATTTAAGGATTTACCAGCTATTGATCGTATGAAATATTATTTGATAATGCATAATCAAAAACAAAAGTTGATTGAACTATTGAAATACGAGAAAGAATGTTATCGCACTTTAAAAGTAAAAAAAGTGACAGAAAAACATGGAATTAAGTATATAGGTAATTTTCCATTTGATTACTTTCCAAAAGAGTACTATGATATGACACGTGAGTTTAACTTATGTAGAGAAACACGTGCTGTTCATAGTGCAAAGTGGGATGGCAAAGTATTGACAATAGAAGGTTTTAATTTCATTAATCGATTAACATGTCCAAAGCAAGAATCACAGAAACTTAGTGCTTCTTTAGTTAATATTAATACGAATGAAAAAATTCCTCTGCCTTTAAAAGTCAAAAAGGCAAAAGGTGTTCGTGGTAAATATGGATTTAAAGCTAGTCGAAAGAATAAAAAATTTGCTTTCTTCAACTATAATTGGTCAGGGTATCAAATAGAAATCGATTTTAATCGTTTGGAAATTTTAAAAATAGCCAATGGTCAGTTGAAAGTGGAATTGTTATATCAGCGTGATGAGCTTGAACGCGTATTTTATGTTGGCGGTCCTGTTGCGGGTGATGATCCAAGACCTTCATTTATAAACAATCAAGGGATAAATATATTGCCGTTTTATAATTTGGGTTATGACTTGTGTTTTGAATGTACGCATTTAGATGCTATTGCGGAAGAGTGTACGCTGCAGGATAATTTCTTGTTGTTAAAAGGAATGGCAAGAAAACAGGTGGCGATAAAAGCAGTTGGACAAAACAATGTCATTATTCCAGAGATAACTTATTCGAAAACAAATAAGAACTATGCTTATGACACAAATCAAAATTTATATCATTTTCATGCAAAATTTGATTTAAATGCTTTAGAATCATCTAATACATATTCTTTAGAATATGATGATAAGAATAATATGTTTATAGATTGCTTGCATACTTCTTACTATGAACAAATACCTGGCCGCCTTATGCGAATTTCTTATCGAGAAGGTACCATAATTGATTTTCCGACTTATAAAAGTGTATTAACAAATTACACTGTAAATAATTTGAAAGTTAATTTGAAAGTTACAGTATTTGGTATAAATCGTATGGAGGAAACTGTTTCTTTAGTCTTTAAATCACAAAACAATAAGTTAACTTCTCCTAAAGTTAATGTTGAGAATATTGAATTTAAAAACAATAAGGCTATTTGCAGTTTTACAATTGATTTTAAGGATGAAGCGTTTATCAAAAACTTAATGGCTGATAAATGGACGATGTATTTGATATATCATGAAGGAAATAATGAAATTGAAGAACCTGTTTATGGAGATTTTATTTCAAACGAAGAAACGATACAAGATAAGGCTTATTCTTATAAAATAAAGGCAGAAAAAAATGTTGATTCGAGTTATGCTTATTTATTAGTTAATCGAGTTTGGAAATGGTATGAGAGTAATAAATTAAGAAGAAAAGCTATTGTATTGTTTATATATCCATTGTTTAGATTACTGCCTATAAGAAAAAATACGATTGTATTTGAAGGATGGTGGGGACAAAAATATCATTGTAATCCACGAGCTTTCTATGAATATATGAATGAGCATCATCCAGAATATAAATGTATTTGGTCGCTTAATGATGAAAGGTTACCTATTGATGGAAATGCTAAAGTTGTAAGAAGAAATTCATTAGCTTATCATAAAGTAATGGCTCGTAGTCAATATTTCGTTAATAATGTTAATTTTGATGAATCTTATCGTAAACGAAAAGGACAAATTGAAATTCAAACTATGCATGGAACACCTTTAAAAACATTGGGATTGGATGTTCCTGGTGAATTGCCTACAGAAGAAGCTAGAAGAAAATTCATTGAAAAATGTGATCGTTGGAATTATTTAGTGGTTCAAAGCGATAAAGCATCAAAAATTACAGCAAGTTGCTATGCATTTAAAAAGCAGTTTTTGCGTACTGGTTATCCAAGAAATGATGTTTTATTTGCAAAAAATAACGAGAGTGATATTAATGCTATTAAATCTAAATTAGGTATACCTGCAAATAAAAAAGTTATTTTATATGCACCGACATGGCGTGTACGCAATCGATTTGATATGCAGATTGATGTTGATAAACTAAAGGAAAGTATTTCAGACGAATATGTGTTATTATTGCGTATTCATCCATTCGCAGTACGCGGCTTGGATGAAAGTTTAATTGATAATCAGTTTATTTTTAATGTTAGCACTTATCCTTATGTTGAAGAACTGTATTTAATTTCTGATATGGTAATAACAGACTATTCATCCGTTATGTTTGACTATGCTATTTTAAATCGTCCAATGTTATTCTTTACATATGATTTAGAGGATTACAGAGATACATTGCGTGGCTTTAATTTTGATTTTGTTGCGGAAGCACCAGGTCCTTTATTAAAAACTTCTGATGAAGTCATTGATGCTGTTGTTAACATAACAGAGGTATCAGAAAAATATGATGAGGCATTACAGAAATTCCGTAGAAAATTTTGTGAATATGAGCATGGAAATGCATCAGAACAAATATATAGTATCGTTATGAAAGGGAATGAATAAGCCATACAGTTTATGTATGGCTTTTCCCCTATGGAAAGGATGAGAAGATGAACACACCACTTGTAAGTGTAATTGTTCCCATTTATAATGTTGAACAATATTTACATCGATGTTTGAATTCATTGGCACATCAGACATTGAATGAAATTGAAATTATTGTTATTGATGATGGATCAACAGATAATAGCTTGAATATTGCTAAATCATTTGAAAAAAAATATCCAGATCAATTTATTGTTATCCAAAAAGATAATAGTGGAGTAGCTGATTCACGCAATATGGGGATTTTACAAGCTAAAGGGAAATATCTTGGCTTTGTCGATAGTGATGATTTTGTAGATGAAACAATGTATGAAAAGCTTTTTACGAAAGCAAATCAGCAAAATGCTGATATCTCAGTTTGTGCATATTATGGATTAAATGAGAAAAATGGAACATTTCGTCCTTTTCAATTTGGACGAATGGAATTCTTTAATAAAAGTATGAAAGAAGCACCAGAATTGCTTAGAGTAAACAGTTCCTATGTTTGGCATAAACTTTTTCGTCGAGAATTTATAATTGATAATTGTATAACTTTTCCAACAGGTGTTATTTTTGAAGATATGTATTTTGCCTGGATAGCAATTTCAAAGGCGAATAAGATTGTTAAAGTTGATGAAGCACTTTATTACCATGTTTTGAGTCGTCAAGGTTCATATATGTCATCATATTCAATGAAATTATTTCATTTATTTGATGTGTTAGAGATGATACAAAATGAGTTTTTGAATGATGAAGATATGAAAAAGCATATGGATATGCTGGAATTTGTTTCAATCAAACATAGTATTATGCGACTACAGGATCTTCCTAAATGTCCAAATCAAAAATTAAAAAAAGCAATGATTAAAAAAGTATTTGATTTCTTAGATGAGAAATATCCAAATTGGAGAACAAATAAAATTTTCTTTGAAGAACAATTTGGTAATAGGATAGGAAAAAATTTGATTAAATATAGAATGTTTTGGAATATATATCGATTTATCCCCTATAAAGGAATGCAGATAGGGAAAAAATGTATAATGTTTATAAGTAAAGCAAAGAATCTTATAAAAAAATGGGAACATATTTCAGAATTTTCATATGCCAGAATGTGTAAAACAAAACCTTTGATAGAAAATCGTGTACTTTTTGAATCATTTCATGGTACGACTGTTTCTGATTCTCCATTTGCAATGATGAAAGAACTGCAAGATACATCTTCGAATTATGAACTCATTATAGCAACAAAGAAAAATAAGATAAGTGAACATCAAAATCTATTAAATCATTATGGAATAAAAGCTAAGCTGGTTATTATTTACAGTAAAGATTATCAAGAAGCTTTAGCTACAAGTAAGTTTTTGGTTAATAATGTAAGTTGGCCTCCTTATTTTGCACTGCGTGAAGGACAAAAGTATATAAATACTTGGCATGGCACCCCAATGAAAACATTAGGTAAAAAAAGACAATTAGCTATTCAGGATATGAGCAATATGCAGCGTAATTTTCTTCATTCTACACATTTGTTGTTTCCCAATGAATATACTAAAAAAAGTATGTTTGAAGATTATAATTTAGAAAAACTGTATTGTGGAAATAGTATAGTTCAAGGATATCCTAGAAATACTATATTTTTTAATCAGAAATCTGCTCAGGAAATTCGAAAAAAATATAATTTTAACGATAAGCAGGCAATTGCATATATGCCTACATGGCAGGGGAGTGCGAGCTATGCTATTGATATGAAAAAAATAGAAGAAGATATGTTACATTATTTGAAACATATTGATGAATTATTAAGGGATAATCAAATTATGTTTATTCATTTACATTCTCTTTTAGAAGATAAAATTGAAATTAAAGGGTTTAAACATATTCAAAAATTTCCTGAACTAGAGGATAATAATTATTTTTTAAATGCATGTGATGCGCTCATTACAGATTACTCTAGTGTTTTATTTGATTATTCTTTAACGGGAAAGAAAATTTTATTAGACTTACATGATAAAGAAAAATATCAGAATGAAACAGGACTGCAAATTCAACCGGAAGATTTACCATTTGCGAAAGCTTATTCACTTTCAGATATTCAGTTGTTTTTAAATGATATTAATGCGTATCAGCCTGTTGATGTAGAAAAATTTAATAGCTATAAAGGAAAATTCTTAAAGTGGGATAGCAGTAACAATACAAAAATTATTAACGATTTATTTTTTAAAGAAGATTCAAAATGTCATTACGAAAAAGAACCAGTTCATTTGTATTTTATGAAAAAAATAATTGATGAAAGTGGATTGCCTGATCTTGATAGAGTAGCCAATGATCCTAAAGGAGTTGCTATATTTCATAGAAATGATTTTACACCAGTTTTGCAGCGTTACTTATTACGAAAATACAATGATAAGCTTTGCTTCTTAGTAAGTGATAAGCGCATGCAATTGACGCTAAAAGAAAAAGTTTGTAAAATCTTTGGCTTTAAGTTATCTGAAAAAGCATACCAGTTAGAAATGCATCGGATATTGCCTTTTGTAGAAATAAGTCAAATTACAGATTTTCAAAAATCAGCGTATACAAGAAATTTAATTAATGGTTTACACTTGAAAGAGGTGGAATGATGTCGATACAAAAAAAAATACTTTATTTTGTTTTAAAAATTTGTTCATTATTATTACCTTTTTTCCCAATAAAAAAGAATAAAGTTACTTTTGTTACTTTAACTTCAGATAATTTATGTTATGATTTTGCTCAAATAGATAAGGCTTTAAAGCATGAAGGCGGATATGATATTCATTATATCTTAACTACTATACATAAAACACTTTGGGGGCAATTCTCGTATTTTCTAAACTGTATTTATCAGCTATTTTCAATCAATACAAGTTCTGTGGTTATTATAAATGACAATAACTATGTGATTTCAAATTTTAAAAGAAGAGGTGTACATGTCATTCAGATATGGCATGCGTGTGGAGCTGTAAAAAAGTTTGGTAACCAAATATCTAGAGAATATCAAATAAAAGATTATGATACAATCTTGTGCACATCAGAAAAATGGAAACCTGTTTATGCAGAGGCATTTGGTGTTAATGAAAATCAAGTTAAAGTAACGGGTACACCACGCTCAGATTTATTATTTGATAAAAATTATTGTGAAAAATTAAGTCAGAAATTAGAATATCGATATCCTCAGCTAAAAGGGAAATATGTCGTTTTATATGCACCAACATTTCGTGGAAATTTAGTAAAAGGATTACGGTATGAAGAAATTGATATTGAGAAAATAGCAGCTCAACTTCCGGAAAATTTTATTATTTTATATAGAATGCATCCATTACTGAAAAATGTGATATTAGGAAAAGCAAACAATGTACTGAATGTAAGTGAAGATGATTTAAATGAACTTCTGGCAAGAGCGGATTGTTTTATATCAGATTATTCTTCTTTAATTTTTGATTATTCAATTCTAGAACGTAAGGAGATAATGTATGTACCTGATTTAGAACAATATCGAAAAACATTAGGTTTAAATATTGACTATAGTACAATTCCAGCACAGGTTTGTTTTACTGAAGATGAATTATTGAAGGCTATACTTGATGTTGATGGATGGGATAGAGAGATGGTTAGAGACTTCAAAAATGTTTATTTTAAATATCATGATTCTAAGAGTGTTGATCGTATTGTAGAATTGATACATGAATTTGTATATGGTACAAAGCAAAATTGATATGGAATCATAAATGTATTAGGAGAATTAAATATGAAAGAGAGAAACTATTATCTTGATAATTGTAAAGTGTTTCTAATTATTTTAGTTGTTATGACACACTTTACAGGTCCTTTTCAAAGAGTATCACAAAACTTTTTATCCTTTGCTGTTTTTACAAATGCTTTTTATATGGCAGCATTTGTATTGATTTCAGGATATTTTTCTAAAAGATATGATTTCATTAAATCAATTAAGACTTTATTGATTCCTTATTTAATAATGCAAGCTGTATGTATTTTTGTGGATATATTTATTACCCATTCATCTAATTCATTAAGTTTTATATACCCTAAATTCACGCTTTGGTATCTTTTGTGTTTGTTTGGCTGGAGAGTTTTAACAAATTATATTGGTAAAACTTCATGGCTCATTCCTATTTCTATTTTGATATCTTTAGGTATTGGATATGTTGATGGAATTAACAAAGCTTTCTCGTTATCGCGTTTTTTCTACTTTTATCCTTTTTTTCTAAGCGGCTATTTTTTAGAAGATATTAATCGTATTTTAAAATGGAAAAAACCAATTATTATTGTGGCTTCTTTCTTGATACTATGTACTATTTTCTTTTATATGCACCAGTATGGTACTTCCTCAATAAAAGGAATGTTAGAAGGAAGTGCACCTTATTCTAAATATGGAATAAATGCTTTATATCGTTTATTTGCATATGGATTAGCTTATCTTATGACTTTTTGTTTTGCTATGATAGTTCCTAGAAAAAAATGGTTTTTCAGCTACTTAGGTAAGAGAACGATGAGTATATATATTTTTCATGGTGTTATTTATCAAATTATAAGTAAAGCCACTCCACTTTATGATTATATAAATAAAAGATGGGAATTAATAATTTTTATGGTTTTCTTATTATTTCTTGTGTGGGTGCTAGGTACGAAACCATTTGTATGGTTAACTAATAAGATTTCATCTTTTCCAATAGAGCGTGTTTTTTTTAGGAAAGTAAGGGAGATAGGATAATGATGTTATATAAAGAAAAGTTTGTTCAATTTTGCAAGAAATTTGTACTAGGATTGACCGGAATAATTCTTATATTCCTAACATATTATAGCTTATTATCTACCAGTGTACTGGATCCTTTAAAAGTTGAAACTATTGTTTATGTAAAAGACAATATCCCATTATTAATTTTAGCTGCATTACTATTGGGAATTGGAATTATATGTCTTGGCTCTTTATTAAAGACATGGCAACCTAATGTAGTACGTTGGAGAATACTTGTTTCGATTTTTGTTTTTATATTAGGAATTGGGTGGATTTTTCTAAATAAGTCTCTTCCATTTGCAGATGGATTGATGATTGATCAAGCTATTGATGAATTTGCAGTTAACGATTATAGTCAACTTGCGCCAAATGGGTATTTTGGGAAATTTCCTTTTCAATTAAACTTTATGATGTTTTTACAATGTTTATATAGTTTTGTTGGAAATCATAATTACATTTTTTTACAGGCTCTAAATGTTGTATCATTGATAATTACAATATTACTTGTAGCGAATATTGCTGGAAGAGTATTTAAAAGTACTCATGTTGAAGTAATTACATTACTTCTTTCAGCGTTATTTCTTCCTTTGATTTTCTATTGTTCTTTTATATATAGTACTATTTATGGACTTTTATTTTCGACCATATCGCTTTATTTTATGATTCGTTATATGGAAACCCATAACATGAAGTATAGCTTTGGAATTATTTTGCCTTTACTTTTAGCTGTTACTCTTAAAAGCAATTATTTAATTATATTAATAGCTATTATATGTATGTTAGTCATGGATATGATTGCAAACAAAAAAATTGCACCAGTTGTTATTATAGTATTGTTATTAATTGGACAAATGATTCCAGGAAGACTTATTAAATCCTATTATCAAAATGCAACAGGAATGGAGATTTCAAAGGGAATTCCTAGTATCGCATGGGTGGCGATGGGAATGGAAAATGGTCCAAAAGCACCTGGATGGTATAATAAAACAATGTTTAAAAGCTATAAAAAAGCAAAGTATAACAGTGAAGAAACAGCAGAATTAAGTAAAAAAAATATTACACAGAGGCTAGACTATTTTAAAGACAATCCGAATAAAGCACTTGTGTTTTATCGAGATAAAACGATTTCGCAGTGGAATGAGCCAACGTTTGAGTCTTTATGGGTTACATATCATGGGCCTCACATGAAAAAAACACCGATTTCTTCATTTCAAAAAACGATTTTTTATGGGAAATTAAATAAAGTATATTTAATTTATACAAATTTTTACCATTTGATTATTCTGTTATTTGCGATTTTGGGTATTTATATATGTTGGAAGCGTCATACTTACGCAGTAATTTTATTTGCAGTTATTTTTTTAGGAGGATTTTTCTTTCATACGCTGTGGGAAGCAAATTCAAAATATACTATTACGTATTTTCTTATGTTAGTACCATATGCTGCATCAGGAATTTGCTTGTTACTGAATTTAACAAAGAAAGGGGAGGTAAAGTAGTATGAAAAAGATTTTTATTTTTGTAGTATCTGTATGTATGGGGTTGGGAGTATTGTTTTCTGAAAACATATTTCCAGATAAGGTACATGCTGAACAAGGGGATGGTAATTTTTCGATAAATGTCATCAGTGTCGGGAATGGGGAATCTATTCTGATACAATGCGGTGGTGAAAATATGCTGATAGATGCAGGATATTCCACTATAGAAGAAGAAAAAGGGAATGGTTCAGCAAATGCTTTAAGTAAATATTTAATGGAAAACGGTCAACTTAGTAACGATGAGCGTTCTCGTTTTGAAGAAGAGGTTAAACGATTAGCTGAAGAAAATCCTAACAATACCGTAACCAATTTTTTAGAAAATTTAGGTATTAAGGAAATAGACCATATGATTGCTACACATCCACATTATGATCATATTGGTGGATTTATTCAAGTTATCAAAAGATATGCAGGGGCAGATACTAAAGTTTGGTGGTCTCAGCCATTAAGTGATAATTCATATTTTGTCGCATATCAATCAATTTTAAGGGATATGTTGTTTGAAAAAGGTGCTATTGATCCATTTTATTCCTGCAACAATCCTCAACCGGGAGATTATATCATGCTGGGAAAAGGAAATGATAAAGCACGTGTTTTGTTTTTAACATCTTCAGAAAATGATGGAGCTAGAGGAACAGAAGAAATTAATAATGAATCTTTGGTAGTTCGTGTAGATTATAAAAATACTTCTTATTTATTTACAGGAGATTTACAAAGAGAAGGACAGCTTCGATTATTAAAGAACGCTCCAAATGTTCTTTCTGACCTACAGGAAAGAGCACTTAACGGTGATAATAATTTAAAGGATTTATTAAATGTAACAAATATTTTGGATGTTGATGTATTAAAACTACCTCATCATGGAATGTTAAATCTTGGAAATTTAGGCGGAAGTTCAAAAACTTCTGGAAATATTGAATTATTTAATGCCGCCCATCCATCAATTTCCTTAGTGTCTACGAATGGTGATTCAGGAATGAATAACTATTCTTTACCAGGAATTCGTACAAGAAGAGATTTGAGTTATTCAGATATTTATTCAACAGCTACGAATGGAAATTTAAAAGTTACTACAGATGGAACTTCTATTTTTGTGAATGGATCACCTTTGGAAAAGCACTATCACTTAGAAAAGCCACAGAACTTTTCTGCGGATATTGTGAGTAATGGGGTTGAATTAAAGTGGAGTCCTGTTGAAAATGCACAGCAGTATCGTGTTTATTATCAAGAATCTCCAAATGATGAATGGCATTGGATTAGCAATCTATCACCAGATACTACACACTACACATTTGATGATGGTATAAAAGGAAAAAAATATTGGTTTGTTGTTCGAGCTAGTTATTATACTGATGGTGCCTGGTATCACAGTGATGCTAATTTCTCTAATGAAATCACATATCCAGCTCCATCTAAAGAATTTTCTGGTTTTCATGCAGCTAGAGTATTCGAGAGTCCTAATGCTTCAAAATATTGGAGTTATGATCCCTATCGAGATGTATGGATGAATAGAATGACGAAGTATAATGGAAAAGCCTTATTGTTGACTAGACAAATGGTTAAAGATGGAAATACAACCTATTATTCTGCGTATTATAATGGGAAATGGGTTGGTTATGTAAATAGCTATGCATTAAAAAATACAGTAACTAAGGATACTTATCAGGGATGGGGAACTTATGAAGATACATTTAACACTCCAAATCCTGCCAAATATTGGAGATATGACCCGTATAAAAATAAAAAACTGGACATAAAACGTCAATTAGCAAAACCAGATGGAAGTATGTATTATTCAGCTTACTATAAAGGTAAATGGATAGGTTATGTGAATAGCTGGGGATTTCAATAAGAGGAGGAAATTATGAATACGGTTCTATATTTAGTTATACCTTGTTATAACGAAGAAGAAGTACTACATGAAACAGCACGCCAATTAAAAGAAAAAATTGAAATTATGATAAGTAAAGGAACGATTTCAAATCAAAGTCGAATTATGTTTGTTAATGATGGTTCTAAAGATAAAACTTGGAGTATCATAAAAGAATTACATAATAAAGACAGTTTGTTTTCTGGATTAAATTTATCACGTAATCGCGGGCATCAAAATGCACTTTTGGCTGGTTTGATGACAGCTAAAGATTTAAGTGATGTAACGATTTCATTAGATGCTGATTTACAAGACGATATTCATGTTATCGACCGTTTTATTGAAAAATATCACGATGGATATGATGTTGTATATGGAGTTCGCAGTTCGCGTGCTAAAGATACTTGGTTTAAAAGAAATACAGCATTGGCATTTTATAGATTTCAGGAGAAAATGGGAGTTAATTCCGTTTACAATCATGCAGATTACAGATTAATGAGCAAACGTGCTCTAGAAGCTTTATCACAATTTAAGGAAGTAAATTTATTTTTACGTGGGTTGGTACCGTTAGTTGGTTTTGATTCTTGTATCGTAGAATATGAAAGAAATGAGCGATTTGCTGGAGAATCAAAATATCCTTTAAAGAAAATGTTATCTTTTGCATGGGATGGAATCACATCATTCAGTATAAAGCCAATACGATTTGTAACTTTGATAGGAATTATAATATTCGTAGTTAGTATTTTAGTAACATTTTATTGTATCATTAGAAAATTGATGGGGGATACAGTAGATGGATGGACATTTTTATCTTGTTCAATATGGGTATTAGGAGGCATTCAGCTTTTATCTATTGGAATCGTTGGAGAATATATTGGAAAAATCTATAGTGAAACAAAAGCAAGACCTCGATATATAATAAAAGAAATATTAGATGAAAAAACCGTATAGTATGTATAAAAGACTATTGATAAAACACTTTTCATACCTTATCAGTAGTCTTTTTATCGTGAAAGACATGATGTATATGATGTGAATTAAAAAGGTGCTCCAAAAATAGTTGGGGTTAGCTGAATTTGATCTTCGAGATTA
>OGDD01001652.1_pt1 | contig 15949 bp, 9 predicted proteins | sample 1570301 | NCBI WGS metagenome assembly OGDD01 (sample SAMEA2581971, study PRJEB24529) | metagenome | biome: Human gut stool | place: China | collected 2011 | reverse complement strand
CGCTGTCAGGCAAGCCGCTAACAGCAGCGGCGCAATTCGCGTCGGCGTCAGCGCCATCCCCACGGCTCGTGCGGTATCACCACCCAGCGGTAAAATGGTCAGCCAGCGGCGGCACAGCGGGGTAATCGCCAGCAAAATCACCATCACAATTCCGGTGCGCCAGACCTGCGCATCGGTCGCGTTGTAGGTCGAACCGGAAATCCAGGTCAGCACTTGCGCCATTCGCGGGTCACCACTTGCCTGCAACATCATCAAAAGCATGGTGAACGCGGTGCTTAACGCCATCCCCGCCAGTAACATACGGTGTGGGGAAAATCCACCGCGGCCGGCGGCGATCATAATGATCAACAGCGTCACCGCCGCGCCGAGACTGCCTGCAGGTAACAGCCAGCCAAAGGCATTACCCGGCACCAGAAACAGCATCAACACCACGCCAAACGCCGCGCCGGAGCTAATCCCCAGCACTTCCGGGCTTGCCATCGGGTTTCCGGTCAGTCGCTGAATAATACAGCCCGCCACCGCCAGCATGACGCCCGCAAACAGCGCCGCCATAATTCGCGGCCAGCGCCAGGGCATCAAATCCTCGAGCAACGCCCCGCTCGCCCACGTCCAGCCGTGCGCATCACGACCAAACGACAGCGCCACCACCACAGCCATCAACAGCAGCACGCCGCCCGCGAGGGCAAACGCCAGCACGTGTTGGCGTTCAGTCGCGACACGATCGTTGACCTTCATATCCGGCGCGCTAATGCTGCGTAAACGCGGCAACAGCCACAGTAGCAGCGGCGCACCGATCAACGCAGTGACCGAACCGGTGGAAACTTCCATCCACACGCGAGTCAGCCAGAGGATGATTTGATCAGAAAGCCACAGAATTAACGCACCAATCAGCGATGCCAGCATCAACCGTGGCAACAAACGCCGCGTCCCCAGCATTTTCGCCAGCAGTGGCGCGAACAACCCGGTAAAGCCGATAATCCCCACCGCGTTCACCAGCAGCGCACTGATGACTATCGCCAGCGACAGCGCCGCCAGACGCGCGAGCGACAAGGCCAGCCCGAGATTGCGCGCCACGCCATCATCAAGCCCCATCAGAGTTAACGGGCGAAGTAGCAATAACGTCAGCATCACGCCGCCCAGCAACTGCGGCCATAAACGCTCAACGCCGCCCCAGTCGGTTTGCGTCAGCGTTCCGGTGCTCCACAGGAACATGCTTTGCAGTTGGTCATGATGGAAGATAACCAGTAACTGATTGATTGCGCCGCAATAAAGGCTCACTACCAGCCCCGCGAGAATCAGCGTTACCGGCGACAGCCGTTTCCCCCACGCGACGCCAAAGACAATTAAGCCAACAACACAAGCCCCTGCCAGCGCAGCAAACTGGCTCGCCATAGCACCTGGGATCGCCCAGAGCGTAGTGACGGTAATCCCCAGTTGCGCGCCTGTTGCAACGCCCAACGTCGTCGGTTCCGCCAGAGGGTTACGCAGCACTTGCTGAAACAGCACGCCCACCAGCCCCAGGCCCGCGCCCACCAGCAGCGAAATCGCCAGACGCGGCAACAAGCTGTAGTGAAAAATCATCTGCTCGATGACGTCAATATCCGGCGACCAGGCAGCCTGCGCCCACTGGCTACGCGGCAGCGCCTGCGAGAAGTTCATCCAGGTCAGCGCCGTAGCGGCAATCATCAGCAACGCCAGCAATAACGCCGGAAAAAGCGCAATTCGTTTACTCACGCTTTACCTCCGATGGCGTTATCCAGAATACGCACAAAGTGCATTGCAGAAAGCGTCGCACCATAGAACCAGACCGCCGGAACGCGCTGAAAGCGTCCGGCGCGGACAAACGGCATGGCCTGCCACAGCGGGGTTGCCATTAGCGCGTCCATGTCTTTGCTGTTGTCGTGATCAAAACAGAGCACATCAACGTCTTTATACGCCGCCAGACGATCGATACTGACGGCGGTACTGCCCCAGAAGTTGGTTTCCCCTTGCCAGGCATTTGGGATGCCGTACTCATCAAGAATTTCCTGGAACAAGCTGTTTGGACCGAAGACCAACATATGGCGCGGATCGATAAGCGTCGTCAGCAATAACGGGCGTGCACCACGCTTCACAAAGCGGGGTTTCATGCTGCGGATAAAGTCTTCATAGTGCGCTAAATGCGTTTCTGCTGCGCTTTGCAGGTTAAGTAAATCTGCCATTTCCGTCAGTGATTTACGCGCCATCGCCAGTGGCTGTTTGCCGTCGCTGAAGTTAAATCCGCGCCCCGGCGCAATACGTGCCAGCATTTCTGGTGAAGGGCCATATCCTGCCGACCAGACCATAAACGATGGTTTCATTTCGGTCAGCAGTTCAAGGTTAGGTTCTGTACGCAAACCAACGTCAATCACTGAGTCCGGCAATGGCGGTTCGCTGACCCACAGGCGATAGTTGATGGTGTCCGCCACGCCGTAAGGCACGATGCCGAGCGCCAGCAGTAACTCCACCGGCAACCACTCCAGTGCCACAATACGATTGGGATCAATAACTGCCGCGTGGGCGGTATTCATCTGCCATAAGAACGGAGAAAGCGCCATCGCCGTTAACAGTCGGCGGCGCGAAATAAGAGGTAAGCCGCTCATCAATAAACAAAACTCACAGGTGCAGCACCCGCCGGATGCGGCAAAATACCCATCGGGATGCCATAAATCATTTCGAGGGTTTCGCCGCGCATAATTTCCGCAGGCGTTCCCTGAGCAATCATTTCACCGCCGCGCAGGGCGACCAGATAATCACAGTAGCGTGCCGCCATATTGATATCGTGCAACACGGCAATGACCGTCAGGCCACGCTCCTGACTTAAACGGTGCACCAGCGACAGCACATCAACCTGGTGGGCGATATCCAGCGCCGAGGTCGGTTCGTCGAGCAACAGACAACGGCTATCCTGCGCCACCAGCATGGCGATCCACGCCCGCTGACGTTCGCCGCCAGAGAGACTATCGACCAGCCGATGCGCCAGCGGTTTTAAGCCAACCAGCGAGATAGCTTCCTCGACCTTTTCGCGATCTGCCGCACCAAAGCGCCCTAGTGCGCCATGCCACGGGTAACGACCAATCGCCACCAGTTCACGCACGGTCATCCCTTCTGCCGGAGGAAGCTGCTGCGGCAAATAAGCCACTTTGCGGGCAAACGCTTTGCTGCTCCAGCTTTCCAGCGGTTGGGCATCAAGAAGAATCTCCCCTTCCGACGGCGGCTGATGACGGCCAAGCATTTTGAGCAGAGTGGATTTACCAGAACCGTTGTGACCAATCAGACCGGTCACTTTCCCGGCAGGAAAGGTTAACGACAGCGGATGCAAAAGCGTGCGCCCGGGCACACGAAAGGAGATATTACGCAGTGCAAAAGTGGTATCGGAATGATTCGTGTATTCCTGCATAACAGCCAACTTGTGAAATGGGCACGGAAATCCGTGCCCCAAAAGAGAAATTAGAAACGGAAGGTTGCGGTTGCAACGACCTGACGTTCTGCGCCCCAGAAGCAGCCATAAGTGTTAAAGCAGCTGGCGACGTATTCACGATCGAACAGGTTGTTAACATGCAGCGCCACGTTGGAGCCAGCCATGCCGACTCGCGCCAGATCATAACGTACTAACGCATCCACGACCGTATAACTTCCCACTTTAAAGGAGTTAGCCGGATCACCATAGCTGGAGCCAGTATAACGACCACCGGTGCCCAGCGTCAGACCTGAAAGCGGACCGTCAAAGAAGGTATAGTCAGCCCACAGCGAAGCCATGTGTTTTGGCACCTGTGCAGGCGTATTGCCTTTATAGGTAGTATCGGTGGTGTATTCCGCATCGGTGTAAGTATAAGAACCGACTACGTTAACACTCGCCGACAGCGCCGCTTTCGCTTCGATTTCTACGCCACGAGCGCGGATCTCGCCACCTTCAACCGAGAAGAAGGAACCCTCAGGGTCCGCCATCAGGTTGTTTGTTTTAGTGAGATTATACACGGCACCAGTAACTACAATCGGACGATCTTCCGGTACATATTTCACGCCGACTTCATACTGCTTACCTTTAGACGGTGCGAAAATATTACCATCCTTCCCAACTTGCGAAGAAGGTTCAAACGATTCGCTATAGCTGAAGTAAGGTGTTACACCATTATCAAACAGGTAGTTAACACCACCACGCCAGGTAAACTGTTTGTCATCACGTTTATCGGTCGTCCCGGCAACGCGGTTAAGAGATTCTTGATCTGCCCAGTCATAACGACCGCCCAGGGTGACCAGCACTTTATCCCACTGCGCCTGATCCTGAACATAAACGCCCGTTTGTTTCTGCTTATTCAGAATGCGGTAAGGGCCGGAGTTTGCCGGATCTTTGGCATTGAAGTCGAAATCGGTATTCACCGGATTGTACAGATTGAGCAGTGGCACAGAGTCGTCGTAACCAAACCAGGCGTTGATGTCATTACGCATACGCATAAAGTCGACACCGGTCAGCAGGGTGTGGTCGATATCGCCAGTGGCAAACTTGCTCTGCAACTGGGTATCAACGGAGAAGTTTTGCAGCTTCTCATCATCAACGACGTATTTACGTGCCAGATAATGGCCTTTATCCGCTGGCGCTAATGCCGCACACTGTTTGCTGTAAGCATTCGCCGGATCGGAGCAGACGCCGTAACCATAAACGCTGTTTTGCGAGGTTTTGTTTTCAGCAAAGCGCAGGTTCTGACGCACAGTAAAGGTGTCGTTAAATTCGTGATCGAAGCTGTAGCCGACCATCTTCTCATTACGAGAATAGGTGTTGTTCTTCGCCCCTTCATTAAAGTCTGTCGGCAGACGCTTACCGTTCGGCAGCGGCTCAACGGTTCCCTCTTTCGGCAACCAGCCGTAATAACCGGTTTCCGGCTCGTTCTGGAAGTAAGAAAGGAAGGTGAAATTGGTTTTATCATCCGGACGCCAGGTGAACGCCGGTGCAATAGCATAACGCTGCTCTTCTGACCCTTTCTGCTGGGCATTGGCAGAACGCGCAAGACCGGTCAGGCGATAAGAGTAAACGCCGTCATCATCCAGCGCATCGCTAAAGTCAAAACCAGTCTGGAACAGGCTGTCAGTACCGGCTTTAAACTGAACTTCTTTCAGCGGTTCGGTGGTCGGACGCTTGCTGACCATATTCAACAGACCGCCAGGACTGCTTTTACCGTAAAGCACGGAAACCGGGCCACGCATAATTTCAGCGCGTTCCAGCATATACGGGTCAATGACCGCATCGTTATAGAAGTTGCCCTGCAACTTCAGGCCATTCAGATAGTTATTCTGGCTTTGGCCTTCTGCCGCAAAACCGCGAATGATCAGGTGGTCATAGGTGTTGGATGCGCCACGCGTACCAACAGAGACACCCGGCGTGTAGCTAAGCGCTTCTTTTACCGACTTCGGCTGATGCAGCGCCATCTCTTCGGCGGTCACAACAGAAATAGACTGTGGCACTTTTTGAATCGGCGTATCGGTTTTAGTGCCGGTAGCTGACTGTCGCGCCGCAATAGTTGCAGCAGGCCCCCATGCGCTTTCTTGCGGCGCAGGTGCAGCGGTAACGGTGATAGTGTCTTCTTTCGGTTCAACCGCTGCCTGTGCATAAACAGACATGCCGCTAACCGCTGTGGCTACTACAACTGCGATTTTACGCAGTGAGTGTTTTGGCTGAGCAGTTTTGGAACGCGCCATTGGTATATCTCTGATGTAAAGTGAATGATAACGTAAACGAGAATGATTATTATAAAGATAAGATAATATTCGAAACGCTGGCGGGTTCGCAAGCGGTACGCAATCTGAGCGTTCCTGAAGGGTTAATAAACAACCAGATGAAAAGAAAGGGTTAATACTTTGGGTGGGATGTTATTTTACCGGATGGCAACTCGCCATCCGGTATTTCACGCTTAGACGTTAATTACTACCAAACATATCTTTAATCCAACCGGCTACACCGTCGCTGTCTTTCTGCTCTTGCTGAGCAGGTTGCTGTTGCGGCTGTTGCTGCGGCTGAGAAGACTGATCAAACGGATTGCCTGACGGTTGCTGCTGCATCTCACTCTGCTGGCACAGCGATTGCGGATCGCTGGTCCAGACCGGCAAGACACGCATACCACCGCTGCAAACAAAGTTGCCGTCGTAGTCCACGCCCATATCTGCAATATCTTCTGGCGGAACAAGATTCAGCGGCGTTGGCGTCTGGTTAGCCAGATAACGCTGATAAATCGACATTGCCCCGCTGGCTCCATACAGTTTGGTCGGCTGGTTGTTATCACGGCCTACCCAGGTGATGGTCACCGTGCTGCCGTCAATGCCCGCAAACCAGGTATCTACGTTATTGTTGGTAGTCCCTGTTTTCCCTGCCAGATGCAGGTTCGGGTATTTCGCCCCAAGCTGACGACCCGTACCGCGTTGTACAACCTGCTGCATGGTCCATAGTGTCAGATACGCCGCCTGCGCCGGAACAGCGCGTTCCGCCTGCGGGAAGCTCTGATACAGCACTTTGCCATCTTCCGCGATTACCGAACGCAGCGCAGAAAGCGGTGCACGGTTACCACCGCTGGCGATGGTCTGGAATGCCTGCGCCACTTCGATTGGCGTTAAGTTCAACGCCCCCAGCAGCATCGCCGGAACCGGATGCAGCTGATCTTTCGGCACGCCCAGTTTGATCCAGGTCTCCGTAACCGCAGGCAGCCCCAGTGCCATCCCCAGATTTACCGTCGGCACGTTCATCGAACGGGTCAACGCATCCACCAGCATCACTCTGCCACTTTCGCTATAACGACGATCATCGTTCTGCGGTGACCAGACCTGGCCATTCGGCTGACGCAGCGCGATTGGCGCATCCGCAATCCACGTGTTCAGGCGATAGATTTTCGGCTGGCTTAAGGCAGTCAGATAAGTCGCTGGTTTTGCAAGGGAACCAATCGAACGACGCGCCTGCATCGCACGGTTGTAGCCCGCAAACTGCGGCTCAGAACCACCGACCATCGCACGAACTTCACCGCTAAAGCGGTCAACAACCACAATCGCGGTTTCAAGATCGCTCAACTTACGCTGTTTCTTCAGTGCCGGAATGCCTTCCACGGCGGCTTTTTCTGCCGCGTCCTGGGCCACCGAGTCAAAGGTAGTGAAGATCTTCACGCCGGACAGATCTTTTACCTTATCGCCTAATTTCGCCTGCAACTCCTGACGCACCAGTTGCATAAAGGCTGGCTGTGGAGAGATTACCCCACCGCGCGGCTGTACGCCCAGAGGACGCGCGCTGAGCATTTCATACAGTTCACCATCGATAATCTGCTGTTGTTGTAGCAAACGCAGCACCAGATTACGTCGCTCCAGCGCCAGTTTCGGGTTACGCCACGGGTTGTAGATGGACGCCCCTTTCACCATGCCAACTAACAGCGCCTGCTGGTCAAGGCTCAACTCTTCTACCGGGCGACCAAAGTAGTACAGGCTCGCCAGCGGGAAGCCACGAATTTCGTTGTCGCCGCTCTGACCGAGATACACCTCATTCATATACAGCTCAAGAATGCGATCTTTGCTGTAACGCGCATCCATGATCAACGCCATATAGGCTTCGTTCGCTTTACGCCAGTAAGAGCGCTCGCTGGAGAGGAACAGGTTTTTCACCAGCTGTTGCGTCAGCGTACTCGCACCCTGCACCGTGCGACCTGCGGTCAGGTTTGCCAGCACCGCACGTCCGATGGAGTAGAGGCTGATGCCGTCATGCTCGTAAAAATGACGGTCTTCTGTCGCCAGCAAAGTATCCACCAGCAAATCAGGGAAACCACTGCGCGGCACAAACAGACGTTGTTCACCGTTTGGCGAGGAGATCATGGTGATCAGGCGCGGATCAAGACGGAAGAAGCCGAACTGACGGTTGTTCTCCATATTGACGATGGTCGCCAGATGATCGCCATCAAAGGTCAAACGCGCACGCACCTGCCCTTCTTTGCTGTCCGGGAAATCAAACGGACGGCGGATCATCTCAATGCTGTTAGCCTGCACGGTAAATTCGCCAGGACGGGTCATTTTCGACACCTGACGATACTGGGTCGCCTCCAGCAGCTTCACCATCTCGTTCTTGCTGATGGTCATGTCTGGCTCAAGGTTGACCATTCGACCATAAACTGCCGCGGGCAATTGCCAGACCTTGCCATCAATACGGCTGCGAATTTTTTGATCGAGATAAACGCCGTAAATGGCGATCAGCACGGCAAAAACGATAGCCAGTTTTAGCAGCAGCCATAGCCAGCCGCGTTTGCCACGAGGCTTACGCCCTTTGCCTTTGCCCTTACCTTTGCGCGGCATCGGTTCTTCATCCTCATAGTCATCATAATCGTCGTAATCATCGTCATCTTCGTAACGACGACGGCTTACCTTTTGTTTGACCGGACGCGTCGGTTTCCCTTTGCGTCCAATTGGCTCGCGGTCATTCCCGGCCATGCTTTTTCTCCGCAATATTCAGGCGCAAAAGCCCGATTTTCTGTTCTTCTGTTGCAAGACAGAAGAAGATATCTCTCAAATTTGCTTTGGTCTTCACGAATACTTTTTCGTCCGTCGCGTCGGTGCAGTGTTTGCCGGGTCGTCCGGCCAGACATGTTTGGGATAACGCCCTTTCATCTCTTTTTGCACCTCACGGTACGCTCCTTTCCAGAAGGCGCTCAAATCTCGTGTGATTTGTAATGGCCTTTGGGCAGGGGAAAGCAACTCCAGCACCAGCGGCACGCGCCCCTGGGCGATCGTCGGATTGGTGGCCTCACCAAACATCTCCTGCATTCTCACCGCCAGCGCGGGCGGGTTATCTTCATGATAACGAATGGCGATCCGGCTTCCCGTCGGCACAGTGTAATGCGCAGGCAATTCACTATCCAGACGTTGCTGCATTCCCCAATCAAGTAATCCGCGTAGTGCCTGATAAATGTCGAGTGATTTCAGGCCGCGTAGTGAATGCACGCCGGTCATATGTGGCAGCAGCCACGTTTCCAGCGTCGCCAACAAACTTTCATCATCAACCGCTGGCCAGTCATATTCCGGCAACCACTTTGCGGCGCATAACAAACGCAAGCGTAGCTGTTCCGCTTCCGCCGTCCAGTTGAGCACGCTTAAACCTTTATCACGGATGCCATTAAGCATCGCCTGATGCAACTCGTCTTCTGACGGTTTCGCCAACGGCTGCACTTTCACCGTCAACTGACCGATTTGCAGCCGACGCCAGGCTTTCAGCGTACCTTGCGCGTCATCCCACTCCACGGTGTCAGACTGCTGTACCAGCTGCGGGCAGCGTTGTACTAACTCATCAATATCGACCGGCAGCGCCAGTAAAATCCGCGCATCCGGCGAGGCGCTGCCCTGCAATAATAACGGTGCGATCAACCATTCGTGGCGGCTTAGCGCGTCGTCGGCATCGAGCATCGCTCCCATGCCGTTTGCCAGTTGATAGCGTCCATCTTGCCCACGGCGGCGAGCAATGCGATCGGCAAACGCCCCGGCAAGTAGCGGCGCGATAAGCGAACTGTCTGCCTCACCGCCGCGTACGTTTAAGCGTTTTAACAGTTGCTGACTACGTTGCTGCCAGGCTGGTTGATTGCGCGAAAACGCCACGCCCAGGTCACTATTGCCCATCCGTGGCGGCTCTTCGAGAATGGCGGCAATTTTTGCCGCGGTAGCAGCTTCGTCGTCGTTCTTCGCGCTAACCAGCATTGCCGCTAAACGCGGATCGTTACCCAGCGCTGCCATTTTTTGCCCTTGCGCACTAAGCCGTTCACCGTCCAGCGCCCCCAGCATCCGTAACAGGCGTTTCGCGGCCAGTAGATTCACCGTTGGCGGTTGATCCAGCCAGCTCATCTGCGTCGGATCGCTGCATCCCCATTGCAGTAATTCCATCAGCAAACCGGAAAGATCGCTTTGTAATATTTCCGGTTCACTTTGCGCCGCGGCGCGTTCTGCTTGTTCCTTGGCGATTAAATGCAGGCAGATACCCGGCTCCAGACGCCCGGCGCGCCCGGCACGCTGCGTCATGGATGCCTGGCTAACGCGTTGAGTAATCAGCCGCGTAAGCCCCGTGCGCGGATCAAAGCGCGCCACACGCTCCTGGGCACAATCCACCACCAGACGAATACCTTCGATGGTTAAACTGGTTTCAGCAATATTGGTCGCCAGCACCACTTTGCGCATCCCTTGCGGTGCCGGGAGGATCGCTTTTCGCTGATCGTTCAGCGACAACGCGCCATACAGCGGGCAGAGCAACACATCACTGCCGATGCGCGAAGCCAGTTGTTCCTGCACACGCTGAATTTCTCCGACGCCAGGTAAAAATAACAGTAATGATCCACTTTCCTGACGCAGCATTTCGGCGGTGGCTACCGCAACGGCTTCGTCAAAACGCTGATGCGCGGGCAGCGGTAAATAACGGCGTTCAACCGGAAACGAGCGCCCTTCTGAGATGACGACGGGCGCTTCTGGCAGCATTTGCTGCAAGCGGTCGTTGTCCAGCGTAGCCGACATAATCAGCAGTTTAAGGTCATCACGCAGACCTTGTTGCACATCGAGTAACAGCGCCAACGCCAAATCCGCCTGCAAGCTGCGCTCATGAAATTCATCAAGGATCACCAGTCCAACACCGCTCAGTTCCGGGTCACGCTGGATCATCCGCGTCAGCACGCCTTCGGTAACTACTTCCAGGCGGGTATTCGGCCCGACGCAGTTTTGCGCACGCATCCGGTAGCCAACGGTATCGCCTGGCTTTTCGTTAAGCAGCTCCGCCAGCCGTTGCGCGACGTTACGCGCCGCCAGACGACGCGGCTCCAGCAGGATAATTTTCCCGTTAATGCCGGGATGCGCCAGCAGTTGCAGCGGCAGCCAGGTTGATTTCCCGGCCCCGGTCGGCGCACTTAATAATACCTGCGGCGCACAATCGAGAGCGGTAAGTAATTCAGGTAAGACGGCAGCAACGGGCAACGACGACACAAAACGCTCCAGAGGGTTAACATTCTTCGCGCCACATTGTAGCATCGCGGTAATTCATAACCGAGTGCCTCACATGTCTGAACCGCAACGTCTGTTCTTTGCTATCGACTTACCTGCAGAAATCCGCGAACAGATTATCCACTGGCGCGCCACACACTTCCCACCTGAGGCGGGACGTCCGGTCGCCGCCGATAATTTGCATCTGACTCTGGCATTTTTAGGCGACGTGAGCGCCGAGAAAGAGAAGGCGCTTTCTCTTTTAGCCGGACGGATTCGTCAACCTGGTTTCACACTCACGCTTGATGACGCCGGACAATGGCTGCGTTCGCGTGTGGTGTGGTTAGGGATGCGTCAGCCTCCACGCGGCTTAATCCAGCTGGCGAATATGCTCCGTTCACAGGCTGCCCGCAGCGGTTGTTTTCAAAGCAATCGTCCGTTTCATCCACATATTACCTTATTGCGCGACGCCAGCGAGGCGGTGACAATCCCGCCGCCAGGTTTTAACTGGTCATATGCGGTGACGGAGTTCACCCTTTACGCCTCCTCGTTTGCCCGTGGACGCACACGCTACACGCCGCTAAAACGCTGGGCGCTAACGCAATAACAAGGATTGTCGCAATGGAATTTTCTCCCCCTCTACAGCGCGCGACGCTAATTCAGCGTTACAAACGTTTTTTAGCCGATGTGATCACACCCGATGGTCGCGAATTAACGCTACACTGCCCGAATACGGGTGCGATGACCGGTTGTGCAACGCCTGGCGATACCGTCTGGTATTCGACTTCAGACAACACCAAACGGAAATACCCACACACCTGGGAATTAACTCAAAGCCAGAGCGGCGCATTTATTTGCGTCAACACGCTTTGGGCTAACAGGTTGACGAAAGAGGCTATCCTTAATGAATCAATTTCAGAACTGTCAGGCTATAGCTCGCTGAAAAGCGAAGTAAAATACGGCGCAGAACGCAGCCGTATTGACTTTATGTTGCAGGCGGATTCGCGTCCAGACTGCTATATTGAAGTGAAATCGGTTACGTTAGCGGAGAACGAACAGGGATATTTTCCCGATGCGGTCACTGAACGAGGTCAGAAACACCTTCGGGAGTTGATGAGCGTAGCGGCTGAAGGCCAGCGTGCGGTTATCTTTTTCGCCGTGCTGCATTCAGCCATTACACGGTTTTCACCCGCGCGCCACATCGATGAGAAATACGCGCAACTATTGTCAGAAGCTCAACAGAGGGGGGTAGAAATTCTGGCTTACAAAGCGGAAATTTCTGCTGAAGGCATGGCTCTTAAAAAATCACTGCCGGTTACATTGTAGTAAAGTAAGTAACTGGTTAATTTACATTCTGGTCGCGTGCGCAAATACGCTTTTCCTCACACAGTTGTCAAGTGTTACGTTTAGATAATTGCTATCCGGAAAAGCATCTGCTATTTATAGCGGCCTCATTTTTCCCCCGAACATGGGGATCGATAGTGCGTGTTAAGGAGAAGCAACATGCAAGAAGGGCAAAACCGTAAAACATCGTCCCTGAGTATTCTCGCCATCGCTGGGGTGGAACCATATCAGGAGAAGCCGGGCGAAGAGTATATGAATGAAGCCCAGCTGGCGCACTTCCGTCGTATTCTGGAAGCATGGCGTAATCAACTCAGGGATGAAGTCGATCGCACCGTTACACATATGCAGGATGAAGCAGCCAACTTCCCGGACCCGGTAGACCGTGCAGCCCAGGAAGAAGAGTTCAGCCTCGAACTGCGTAACCGCGATCGCGAGCGTAAGCTGATCAAAAAGATCGAGAAGACGCTGAAAAAAGTGGAAGACGAAGATTTCGGCTACTGCGAATCCTGCGGTGTTGAAATTGGTATTCGCCGTCTGGAAGCGCGCCCGACAGCCGATCTGTGCATCGACTGCAAAACGCTGGCTGAAATTCGCGAAAAACAGATGGCTGGCTAATTACAGCCGTTCCATCACGTTTACCACAGGCGGGAAATGCTCCCGCCTTATTTTTTGTTCAAAGAGATGACAGACACACACTATATTGGTCGCTTCGCCCCCTCTCCTTCCGGCGAGCTTCATTTTGGCTCTCTGATTGCCGCGCTTGGCAGCTATTTACAGGCTCGCGCCCGGCAAGGTCGCTGGCTGGTACGCATTGAAGATATCGACCCGCCTCGTGAAGTTCCCGGTGCCGCAGAAACTATCCTGCGCCAGCTGGAACATTACGGCCTGTACTGGGACGGCGACGTTCTCTGGCAATCGCAACGTCACCACGCCTATCGCGAAGCACTCGCCTGGTTACATGAGCAAGGACTAAGTTATTACTGCACCTGCACGCGTGCGCGTATTCAAAGCATTGGCGGTATTTACGACGGTCATTGCCGGGTGTTGCATCATGGACCAGACAACGCCGCAGTGCGTATCCGCCAGCAGCATCCGGTCACGCAATTTACTGACCAGCTGCGCGGCATTATTCACGCCGACGAAAAACTGGCACGGGAAGATTTTATTATTCATCGCCGTGATGGTTTGTTTGCCTATAACCTGGCGGTGGTGGTGGATGATCACTTCCAGGGCGTGAGCGAAATTGTCCGCGGGGCAGATTTGATCGAACCGACAGTGCGGCAAATCTCGCTGTACCAGCTTTTTGGCTGGAAAGTGCCAGATTACATTCATCTGCCGCTGGCGCTTAATCCACAAGGCGCTAAACTTTCCAAGCAGAATCATGCGCCTGCGTTGCCGAAAGGCGATCCGCGCCCGGTGTTAATCGCGGCACTTCATTTTCTGGGTCAGCAGGTAGAAACACACTGGCAGGATTTCAGCGTCGAGCAAATCCTTCAGTCAGCCGTCAAAAACTGGCGGCTTACCGCCGTGCCTGAGTCGGCAATTGTAAATTCAACATTCTCAAATGCGTCATGCTGAGCTATGATTAGCCGCTATTTTTTTGTCCTGAATGATGTTTGACACTACCGAGGTGTACTATTTTTACCCGAGTCGCTAATTTTTGCCGCAAGGTGCTAAGCCGCGAGGAAAGCGAGGCTGAACAGGCAGTCGCCCGTCCACAGGTGACGGTGATCCCGCGTGAGCAGCATGCTATTTCCCGCAAAGATATCAGTGAAAATGCCCTGAAGGTAATGTACAGGCTCAATAAAGCGGGATACGAAGCCTGGCTGGTTGGCGGCGGCGTGCGCGACCTGTTACTTGGCAAAAAGCCGAAAGACTTTGACGTAACCACTAACGCCACGCCTGAGCAGGTGCGCAAACTGTTCCGTAACTGCCGCCTGGTGGGTCGCCGTTTCCGTCTGGCTCATGTGATGTTTGGCCCGGAGATTATCGAAGTTGCGACCTTCCGTGGACATCACGAAGGTAACGTCAGCGACCGCACGACCTCCCAACGCGGGCAAAACGGCATGTTGCTGCGCGACAACATTTTCGGCTCCATCGAAGAAGACGCCCAGCGCCGCGATTTCACTATCAACAGCCTGTATTACAGCGTAGCGGATTTTACCGTCCGTGATTACGTTGGCGGCATGAAGGATCTGAAGGACGGCGTTATCCGTCTGATTGGTAACCCGGAAACGCGCTACCGTGAAGATCCGGTACGTATGCTGCGCGCGGTACGTTTTGCCGCCAAATTGGGTATGCGCATCAGCCCGGAAACCGCAGAACCGATCCCTCGCCTCGCTACCCTGCTGAACGATATCCCACCGGCACGCCTGTTTGAAGAATCGCTTAAACTGCTACAAGCGGGCTACGGTTACGAAACCTATAAGCTGTTGTGTGAATATCATCTGTTCCAGCCGCTGTTCCCGACCATTACCCGCTACTTCACGGAAAATGGCGACAGCCCGATGGAGCGGATCATTGAACAGGTGCTGAAGAATACCGATACGCGTATCCATAACGATATGCGCGTGAACCCGGCGTTCCTGTTTGCCGCCATGTTCTGGTACCCACTGCTGGAGACGGCACAGAAGATCGCCCAGGAAAGCGGCCTGACCTATCACGACGCTTTCGCGCTGGCGATGAACGACGTGCTGGACGAAGCCTGCCGTTCACTGGCAATCCCGAAACGTCTGACGACGTTAACCCGCGATATCTGGCAGTTGCAGTTGCGTATGTCCCGTCGTCAGGGTAAACGCGCATGGAAACTGCTGGAGCATCCTAAGTTCCGTGCGGCTTATGACCTGTTGGCCTTGCGAGCTGAAGTTGAACGTAACGCTGAACTGCAGCGTCTGGTGAAATGGTGGGGTGAGTTCCAGGTTTCCGCGCCACCAGACCAAAAAGGGATGCTCAACGAGCTGGATGAAGAACCGTCACCGCGTCGTCGTACTCGTCGTCCACGCAAACGCGCACCGCGTCGTGAGGGTACCGCATGACAGTGGCGTATATTGCCATAGGCAGCAATCTGGCCTCTCCGCTGGAGCAGGTCAATGCTGCCCTGAAAGCATTAGGCGATATCCCTGAAAGCCACATTCTTACCGTTTCTTCGTTTTACCGCACCCCACCGCTGGGGCCGCAAGATCAACCCGATTACTTAAACGCAGCCGTGGCGCTGGAAACCTCTCTTGCACCTGAAGAGCTACTCAATCACACACAGCGTATTGAATTGCAGCAAGGTCGCGTCCGCAAAGCTGAACGCTGGGGACCACGCACGCTGGATCTCGACATCATGCTGTTTGGTAATGAAGTGATAAATACTGAACGCCTGACCGTTCCGCACTACGATATGAAGAATCGTGGATTTATGCTGTGGCCGCTGTTTGAGATCGCGCCGGAGTTGGTGTTTCCTGATGGGGAGATGTTGCGTCAAATCTTACATACAAGAGCATTTGACAAATTAAACAAATGGTAATTTATTTATATTGCGAATATAAATATTTTCTGAAAATCATATCTCATCTCTTTCCTTAATTACGATTTTAGTTTAAACATCTCTTTGCGGAAATAATATAACTTCCCT
>OGDD01001521.1_pt1 | contig 17179 bp, 18 predicted proteins | sample 1570301 | NCBI WGS metagenome assembly OGDD01 (sample SAMEA2581971, study PRJEB24529) | metagenome | biome: Human gut stool | place: China | collected 2011 | reverse complement strand
ATGCCGGACGCTTCGGCCTGTGCGCTGTTCCAGCGACCGGAGGTGGTCGTGCAGGGAAGGGACTGTACCAATTCGGAGGCAGCGCTTTTTATCCTTGGCGGCGTGCTGCAGCACAAGATATTACTGAAGCCAGGGGAAGAAAAGGAAATCCATGTGCTGTTCGGAATATGCAGTTCGTGCGGGGAAGCAGCCGAGGTTGTAGGAAAGTATGCGGAAGATACCCGGAGGGTGGAGCAGGAGTTTCAGTCTGCAATGGCTTACAATTATGAGAAAATCAGTTCCTTGTCCGTCAGAACACCAGATGAAAAAATCAATCATATTATGAATAACTGGGTGAAAAAGCAGGCCGATTTTTGTATCGTCGGGAAGAAGGGAGTTCGGGACAATCTGCAGATTTCTGTTGGGTTACTTGGGTATAGGCAGGCAAAAGCGGAAGAAGAAATTCTGGAATGCTTAAGGCATCAGTTCCGTGACGGACATGCTGTCCTCACATGGTATCCATATGACGATACCCGCTATTCCGACCAGCCATTCTGGATCATATGGGCTGTCTGTGAGCTGGTCAAGGAAACAGGGAATCCGGAGTTGCTTAAGAAAATGGTTTCCTGGCAGGACGGCGGAGAGGCAGAGGTCCTTGAGCATGTCAAGGCTGCAGTCGGCAGGTTGATTGCGGACAAGGGGGAAAACGGCCTTGTAAAACTGTTTTTTGCAGACTGGAATGATGCCTTGAATGTCACGGATGATGCGGAGACGGAATCCGTAATGCTTTCCTGCCAATTTGCCTTGGCACTCTGGGAGCTGCAGCGGTTGATGGAGTATACAGGGGATGTGGCATATGCAAAGTTTCTTGGTGAAGAATATACAAAACTGAAAGACAGCATTAATCTTGCTGCATGGGACGGAAACTGGTATGCACGGGCTCTGAGCAGAAGAGGAAATATCGGATCAAAAGACAGTATGGGAAGCAAAATATATTTAAATGCCCAGACATGGGCCATTTTGTCCGGAGTAGCGGAAAAAGATAGAATTCCGCAGGTTCTTTCGGCGGTAGATGGAATGGAACAGGATTTTGGATTCCCATTGAATATGCCGCCTTATCAGGCATATGACCCCCATGTGGGGCGGATGTCGGGAATGCTGCCGGGATTGTTTGAAAATGGGGGCGTTTACTGCCATGCAACGGGATTTAAGATCCTGATGGATTGTAAGGCGGGGAGGGCGTCAAAGGCATTGGAGACGCTAAAGAAGATTATGCCGGACAGTGAGAAGAACCCGTCAGCAAGGTCGGGAGCGGAACCCTATGTCTTTACCAACTGTTATTCAACGCACCCCGGATATTATGGGAAGTCCTATCAGTCATGGACCACGGGGACATCGGTCTGGTGCATGATGGGAGTTTACGAAGGCATTATGGGTGTGAAACGGGACTATGACGGGCTGAGGATAGAACCCTGTTTCCCGGCTAGGTGGGAAGAAGCGGAAGTGACACGGCATTTCCGGGGAGCGGATTATCATATTGTGGTTCGTAATCTGGAACATTTGGAGAACGGAAGGGCAACAATCCATGTAGATGGGAAAATTTGCCCTGATTCCGTACTGCCCGATTTCAGGGATGGAAAGCGGCATGAGGTCGAGGTGCTACTTGGATAAAGCAGCATTTCGGTAAGAAAGCAGAGAAATTTGACATACAGGAAACGAGGAGGGTGAAATGAACCGGAAAGAGCTTGCAAGAAAAATTGCGGAGGAGTCTATTGTATTGCTGAAAAATGAAGGACAGCTTTTGCCGTTTCCTGCACAGAAGGAGATTGCCGTTTTTGGCAGGGCGCAGGTCGGGACGCTGTATTCAGGGAATGGTTCTGGAGGAGCCAATATTGCGGGATGTCCCACAATACTTGAGGAATGTGAAAAGAATGGAATAATTCCAGAGCCTCTGCTTAAGGGGTTCTACACTTATAAGGTGAAAGAAGAGCCGGTATCCGAGGCGGATGAATTTGACTGGACGAAAGCCGGCGAGGGCATGAACTGTGGAATCATGTACGAAATTTTCGGCAGATACCGCGCTCCGCTGAAAGAATATGAAGTGCCGGAATATTTGATCCGCCAGGCTGCGGAAAAGACGGATACGGCGCTGGTTGTGATCGGGAGGAATTCCGGCGGTGAGGAATGTGACAGGCATTTAACAGAGGATTACTATCTGACTGCGGAAGAGGAAAAGCTGCTGGATATGGTATGCAGCCAGTTTGCGAAAGCAGTGGTTATCCTGAATGTAAATGGACTGATCGACCTGTCATGGATAAATAGATATACAAGCATGAAAAGCCTTGTGTTTTTAGGAATACCGGGAGAGGAAGGAGCTGCCGCACTGGCAAGAGTTCTTTCCGGCAGGGTAAATCCGTCAGGGAAAATGCCGGTCACGATTGCGGAGCGTTATGAGGATTATCCGTCATCCGCACATTTTACATGGGATAAAGAGTGCCCGGATCAAATCCTGACTTATGAAGATTATGGACTGTCAGCTGAAAAAAACGGGAGCAGAGGTTTTGATAAAAGCCCTGTGACGGTTTACTGGGAGGATATCTACGCAGGATATCGGTACTTTGATACATTTCATAAGAATGTGCTGTTTCCTTTTGGATATGGGCTGTCCTATACAAAGTTTGACATTTCTGAAATGCGGATAGAGAAAGTAGGTGATGGCATAAAGGGGTCTGTGATGGTAGAAAATACAGGCAAATTTGCCGGAAAAGAAGTTATACAGGTTTATCTGTCCAAAGGAAGTGGTTCCGATCTGGGACGCCCGGTTCAGGAACTGAAGGGATTTGAGAAGACGCCCCTGCTTGAACCAGGTCAAAAGAAACGGCTGTGCATTACCATTCCATGGAGGGAACTGGCAGTATATGAAGAGAGGAAAGCGGCATGGGTGATAGAAGAAGGGGAGTATACGTTCCGCATAGGGAACTCTTCCAGAAATACATTTGAAGCCGGATGTATCTGTGTGGAACAGGATTTCTTCATCGAGCAATGCCAAAATCGGCTTACACTTTCTTCCGGCAATCAGGGAAAAATCCGTTTTCTGTCAAGGAAAAGCTGTGCGGTTGGCGAGACGGGAAAAATCAGTGCAGTGAGTGAAACAAGACAAGACAGCGTCGGAATGGAATGTTCGGAAAACAGCATTCTGGTCAGATGCTGGGATATTCCTTATACGGAAAAGGATGGGTGTGCTGTAAAGACCAGACAGGAACAGTGCAGGGATCAGAAAGCGGAGGTTTCTGGTTTTACCATAGAAGAACTGGCGTCCCTGTGCGTGGGGTATGGTCCGGGGATACCTTTTGCGGCGGCGGGGGATAACGGACAGCCTTCCGCAATTTTAGGGGAGAATGGGAACCCGCTGACAACAAACAGCCATCCGGCAGGATATGCAGGATATGTATCACCGGCAATGACAGAAAAAGGGATACAGTCTGTTTTTTATAAAGACGGTCCTGCAGGGATCGGGGAGACTGCGTGGCCGACAGAAATGCTGATCGCCTGCTCCTTTGATAAGACGCTCTGGTATGCGTTTGGGAATTCCGTAGGGGCAGAGTGCGAACAACGCCAGGTGGATATCTGGCTTGCACCCGCGGTGAACCTGCACCGCAATCCGCTGTGTGGGAGAAACTTTGAATATTTTTCAGAAGACCCTTATCTGACAGGGATATGTGCCTGCCAGATTGCAAAAGGCGTACAGGAGAATCATCCGGTGTTGGTCTGTCCCAAGCATTTTGCCGTAAATGAACAGGAGACGTTCCGTAGGGGAAACAGCAAGAAAAATTATAATGCAGTAGATTCAATTCTGACAGAACGTGCGGCAAGGGAACTGTATCTGAAACCCTTCGAGATGCTGGTGCGCAGCGCAGGGATTGCATGCATTATGACTTCCTTTAATAAGATTAATGGTATTTTTGCCGGAGGGAACATAGACCTGTGTACCCATATCCTCCGAGAGGAATGGGGATTTCGCGGTGCGGTTGTGACGGACTGGGGAGATATGGATATTGTGGTGGACGGTGCGGACGCCGTTGCGGCAGGAAATGATATTGTCATGCCGGGCGGACCGCCTGTTATCCGGCAGATATTAAAGGGATATCAGGAGGGCAGAGTGACAAGAAGCGAGTTGGAAAGAGCGGTCCGGCATCTGCTGGTCATGTCTGAGGGAACGAAAAAGAAAGAAGGTATCGGAACATGAAGGAAGATTTTTATCGGACTGTAAAGGATTCAGGGATTATGAACATTGTGGCAGGGTGTTTTGCGTTGGCAGTGGGGATATCCTCTTTTATTTGCGGAGTGCGGCTGATGAAATCAAGCGGTAAAATGTTGTTTTAAACAAATGAAAATAAAGTAATTTCAATAGACTTTTCAATTTATCCAAATAATATTGATGAGGTGAAAATGTTATGGCGAAATATGTAAACAATAGGAATCCTTTATTGCCGTTAAATGTACATATTCCTGACGGAGAGCCTCATGTCATGCCGGATGGAACGTTGTATATTTATGGAAGCTATGACAGGGAGGCTGACATATATTGCAGCGGGGAATACCATGTGGTTTCTACAAAGGATTTGGAGAACCGGACAGTGCACGACACCTCTTACCGTAAAAAACGTACATTGGCTAGGAAAGTCTGAATTGACGGTTTATCCACAGAAAGAACTAGACTGGGTGCATCCGACACCCGCCATGAGGGCGCTGATTTGGGAGATGATGCACCATACAACTCCATGAAGCCTGCTTCGAAAGGCAAAAAACACCCAAAAAGGAATTGTTCTTTGCACCGGATTGTATCAGCAGGAATGGGGAGTATTACCTTTATTTTTAACTGAATAATGGGAATGAGGGAGTTGCTGTGTCTGAAAGGCCTGAGGGTGTATTCACCAATGCGGTGCGCCTGCCCTGTGCGGGATTGATCCTGCAGTTTTTGTGGATGAGGACGGAAGGGCATATTATTACTGGGGTGCAGTTATTTGCCAGCGGCGTTATGTTGGATGAAGATATGGTGTCCTTTGCGCCAGAAACAGTTGTGGAAAATATTGTGACGGAAGAAGAGCATTATTCTCATGAGGAATCTTCCATGAGGAAGATTGGGGACACCTATTATTACATTTGTGCGGATATGGAGAGAGGAAAACCACCCGCCCTAGGTTATGCAATCAAAATCTCCGCTGGAGTCATTTGTTTACCAGAGAATTATTATAGATAACTGTGACCGTGATCCGCGAAGCTGGAATAATCATGGTTCTATTGAGCGTTTTCAGGGACAGTGGTATGTTTTTTATTACTGCAGTTCCTGAAATGCGGATAAATTCCGCAGGATGTGTGCGGAAAAGATTATAATCTGCCCAGATGGAACGATACCAGAGGTTAAAATGACATCGCAGGGATTGGGAAACCTTTCCGACTCGGAGAAGAAATCATGGGGTACCAGGTCTGTGGATTGAAGGGCAAAGCCTATATTGGTATAAATGAAAATGATGAATCGGGGAAATAGATGGAGAAAACCACGAATATCCATAGCGGTAATGAGATGGTTTTCCGGTATATACAGGGCGTTAATTCCTATACACAGCTTGAAATTTTATTCTGTGAGGGGTGCGCTGGAGGTCTGCCTTGACGATGTGCCTGTGGGCAAGGCTGTTATTGAAAAAGGTCAGAAGGAAACGCATAGGAGTCTGATTCAGCTTCATCATGTCCCCAATCTGCCCAGAAAGGAAGCGGGCTATGAGGTTAGGCTGTACTGAATCAGGGCGAAGCATCTGGAACGGTTGGAACTATGCTTTAGATAAGTAGTGAACCCGATAGACATGGTTCCGAGTGGACTTTGGATTGCTGTTCATTCCGGCTGTTGCGAGTAGAATATAGTTAGAGCGATAAGAAAATTTATTGAATGACAAAGGTTTTTAGAAGCAAAACAGGTATTTTGAGAAAGCCGACAACGAAGAGTCGACTTTCTGATTTTGCATTATTCCCGATTTGATTGGGCAGATAATTCAAAAGAAAGGCATTGTACCAATTTTAATATGAGAAGCCTGTCACTTGGTTTACACATTTCTATATATCCAATCAATTCTTTTTTTACTTTTTCATCATCCGATGTTGTTTGATGAAAGAGAATATCCGGAGATATTCCCAGCGTATGTATCAGGGCATATAAGATTTCATATGAAGGATTCATTGTGCCCTTTTCTATTTTTGCTATTTGACGGACTGAAACATGGGACTTGAGAGACAATTCTTCCTGTGTAAGATGAGCAGTCTGTCTGGCTTCCCTCATGCGCTGCCCTAAATACTTCAACTTGTCATTCGGCATAATCATTCACCTCAACTATATTTTATCGTTCCGACTTCATACTATAAATACTATAGTTATTCCTCTAAATCGGCATAATCGTACTGATTGTGAAAAAGAAGAATACTGGAAAAGCGAATAGAAGTGACAGCGTAAATTGATGATTATGTTAGCTATTTTTTTCATGCTGTCAGGAGAGACGGCGTGGAAGAAACAGCTAATCACGAAGAAGCACAAAAGTATGGTAAAGAATTAAAAAAATAATAGATTTCTATGGGGTGTATTTTACTCCGAGACAGGAACAATTATGGCATATTAGAAAGTATGATTATACTTACAAATGCCATATAGTTCTAGCGGCCGGGCAGCCAAAGAGACTGTCCGGCCTTTTATTTTGTCGATTTTTCCCGAATTTTGCAGTTGGCAATTTAATCCGTGCTCCTCCCCTTTCCGATTTTGATCATTTCAAAAATCGGAAAGGAGGCAGCCATAGATGGCAGAAAGAGAAAAATATTATATTGGATTGAACGGACAGACCTTTGAGGTAAGCAGGGAACTTTATGAGGCTTATTACAAAGGACAGCGTAAGGAGAGATACTTTACCCATGATTTGAAGCAGGAACATATAAAGGTCGATAAAGAAACCGGAGAGAAGATTATCGTTCCCAGCAGAGAAGATTCTTACGAGCGGCTTCTGGAAGCAGAGAAACAGTTTGCCGGGGATGCCGAGGATGTTGTTGTCCGTCAAATTAGATGCACCTGCTCCATGCAGATTAGATGCATCTGATTTAGATCTTATTTGTTATGCATCCGCAGATTGTCTGCACCAACATCTGCAAGTTATCTGATCGACATAAAAAATGATGCAGATTAAGAGATCAGGGAAAATACAATAAAAGCAGGCTGCCCTGCTTTTACTGCTAAATCTCATTATTATTGATTGCCTGCATGACGATCTCTGCAGTAATCATGTCACTTTTTCTAGAGTCTCCAATCAGAAGACAACTATTGCATAGATTGTTGATGATACGAGGTGTTCCATCAGATGCATTTAAGATGGCTTCAAGTGCTGCGTCTTCAAAGATTGCCCTGGTTGCACCTGCTCTTTGAAGCTTATCGAGGACATAAGATCTGCCTTCTTCTTTTGTAAATGCAGGAAGTTCATAATTCATGATGATCCTCTGACGGAATGGCTCATGCACACTCAGGCGAAGTGTGGCGTTAAGTGATGGAAGTCCTGACAGGAGAACAACAGCACGATCCCTGGAATCCATCTCAAAGTTAAACAACAGCTTAAAATCATTCAGAATGGCAGAACTGATATAGTTCGCTTCATCAATGATGATTACTGGAGTTTTCCTTTTCTCAACAGAGAGCCTTGTGAGCTCTTCCTGAATTACCCGGAAGTTATCTGGTTTTCGGTAGTGGGCCTGTGCACCAAGTTCCGTGGCAAGATTCCGATAAAAATCATTGGGACTAAAAGTGGAAAAACAGGTATAGACTACTTTGTATTGTGAGTTATTTAAGGTTTGTACCCATTTCCTGATTGCGGTTGTTTTTCCGCGGCCGGGGCTGCCGGTAAGCAGTCCAAAGCCCTTTGTTTTTGCAAGATAGTCCAGCCGGAATAAAACTACTTTGGATTCGTCTGTTGATACAAAGATTTCTTTGGAATTCTTTAGGAAAGGATTGAATTCCAAACCATAGCGGATCGTATAATCCATTAGTCGTCACCTCCATAAAGACGTGGTTTTTCACGTTTGATATCCGCGTTTTCAACTTTGTTTAAAAGGCGGATCGGGGTAAGCGTACCATCTGCTTCAACGACATAGATAGATTCCATATCAGGAGAATAACGGAGTTTGATCCTCTGTTTTGCAAAACGGTAATCCACCTCATACTCGATGTGGTCAATCGTAACTACACAGTCAATGGAAACACGACGCTCTAACTCCAGTAGGAATAACTGGTCAATCTTATCTTCTGGTAAGCGTAGGAAACAGTCCGGCTCGCTAAAGTAGCGCTCTTGTGGACTTCTTCCATTTAGGGAAGAGTGAATCCTCTGGTTATACTGGGAGACATAGGTATAAAGACTGCCACGAAGCTTGTCAAGAGTGTGAAAATCTCTCATATCAAGGCCTGCCATCCACTGGTCTTTCATGGTACGGAACCAACGCTCCACCTTGGCCTTCTGGGTTGGCGTATACGGCTGGTCATAATGAACTGTAGACCCGATACGCGCGGCAAGCAGATCCATCTGTTTATTCTTATAGGAACTGCCATTATCGAAGTTGAATAACTTTGGAACACCAAACTTTGCAACTGCTGATTTCATGACAGACATGAGATTGACGAAGTTATCATTGAAAAAGACATCAATGCCAACAATGTAGCGGCTGGCGTCATCAATGAGGGCAATCACATATACCTTATGCTTTTTGCCGTCTTCTGTTTTCAGGTAAGGGCCAACACTGCTGTCACCGCACCATACCTCATTGACATGGGCACGTTCATAACGACGCATATCCTGATTGTTTGTCGTCTTTTCTTTTAAAGCAAGGTTGTTTAAGAAACGGTTTACGGTGGATTCTGACAGTTCATTACGGCTCGTGGATCCATTTGTGCACAACTGACGGAAGATAGCAGCAGACATACGGGGATAGGTTGTTTTCAGATATCGGATCTGTTCCTCAAGGTCAGGGTCGATCTTTCTGGAAGTTCCCTCGTCGCTGCGGCTGGAAGGGAGCAGGGCGTCAAAACCATTCTTCTGATAGTGCTGGTACCAGCGTTTGATGGATGTCGGTGCCGGATGGATGAAGGATCCGTTTGGATGGAGTGCACCACGTGCAGAGGCCGCACGAAAGTAAGCCTCCTTGGATCTGTACTCATCCGGGAGACCAACAATCAGTGGTGAGATCATGGAATACCGCATCAAAGCGATATCCTGTTTCATTTGAAGTCCTCTCTTTCATTTTTTCTTAAGTATAGAAGGGATCGGGAGAGGTTTCCTGTAAGGCTATGTGGGTGTAAGAAATAAGATGTTTGGGGTCTGTCTTATCTGCATGAACTGGTTCATAAAAAGTGAAAAACACAGCTTTACAAGACGGGATGGGAAGGATAAATCAACCCGAAAGGAACGGATCTTCTGCATCCAGTGCATTATATAGCGTTTGGTGATGGAGGCAATAAGATTTTCATCAATAGAAGGAGTTCTGTCCATGATCTGTTTAAAATCTCCGGAATCCTCATAAGCAGATATGATAGCAGCCTGCTCCTGTAAGGATACCTGGGAATAAGGCACAATCTGGGAAGGAAGCAGAGCATGGGTTTTACCACAGTGAGAGCATTTAACCATGCAGATAGATAAAGTGATTTCAGAATCATTTTCCTTGAGGGAACGGGGATAGTAGCCATGAATGGTTAAACATCCTGAATGGCCACAGGTACACTGTAACTGATGGAACTGTAAGGTGTTGATAAGATTTTCGTAAGTTTTTTGATTTAACGGATTGTCAAAAGGTACTGTAATTGTTATCATAGCGTTGGTGCAGCATCTCCCTGTTTAAGGATGTAGTGGTGCATCGGATTGTTATGATAGCAGGTGTCAAACTTTGGTCGGGGAGATACCTGCTATTCTTGTAACTTTGATATGATAACACAAGAAGGTACCGGTTCAAACACTCTGCTGTAAAAAACATCAGAATATCTGAGTCAGTACCTTCATTTAATTTGACTGATATAAGAATGATTTGGAGCACCAAGGGTGCTGGATAACACTTTATGAAACGGTAAAGGCAGAGCTTTCCTGCGGTGGTTACACTTTTGCCACTTCAGGCAAGTCGGTCCTAAAAAACGGGTGGAAATATTTTGAAGATGCTTTTAAGCGTTCTTTTAAGACAACGGAAGATAAAGAGCAGGAGGATAAGAAACTGCCGGAGCTTTCAAAGGGGAAGACCTTTGACGGGGTACAGACGAAGATTAGCGAGCATTATACCACACCGCCGAAGCACTTTACGGAAGATTCCCTTTTGTCAGCAATGGAGCGAGCCGGAAGTGAGGATATGGGAGATGATGTGGAGCGTAAAGGACTTGGCACACCTGCCACCAGAGCAGACATTATCGAGAAGCTGGTCAAGGACGGTTTTGTGAAGCGTGAGAAAAAGCAGATGCTCCCTACAGAGGACGGAATGAAGCTGATTACGGTGCTTCCCGATGTGGTAAAGTCCCCGAAACTTACCGCTGACTGGGAAAATACCCTTACCCTTGTTGCAAAGGGCGAGTATTCTATGCAGGAGTTTATGGATGGAATTGCGGATATGGTAAAGAACCTTGTGCAGACCTATCACAGCATTAGTGACGAGCAGAAATCCATGTTTGGAGGAAATCAGAGCGCACAGGAAGCCCTTGGAAAATGCCCGAAATGTGGCGGTGATGTGGTAAAGGGAAAATATGGAGCTTACTGCAAAAATAAGTGTGGTATGAATGTTGGCAGGGCTATGGGGACTGTACTTTCCGATACGCAGATTAAGAGTATGCTGGAAGGGAAAAAGACTTTCGTCAAAGGTTTAAAGGGAAAGAAAGGCACTTACGATGCCTACCTAATTCCGGAAGGAATTGAGGATTATTCCTATACCAAAGATGGCAAGGAAATCAAAGGATCACAGTATAAGGTCAAGCTGGAGTTTGCAAAGAAGAAATAAAAACGTATTGCTATTGTGCGCACGGATTGGTATAATATAGCTAGAAAAGGAGACACTAAGATTTTTGAAAGGAGTGTTACACTATGGCAACAAAATCAGCTAATTTGTACGCAAGAATAGAGCCAGATGTGAAAGAGCAGGCAGAAAGTATCTTGTCAGCACTTGGTATTCCGGCATCCAATGCTATCAATATGTTCTATAAACAGATTATTCTAAACAGGGGACTTCCTTTTGAAGTGAAAATACCTACGGCAAAACCTGCTAATGTGGCAGAACTGACCGAAGCAGAATTGAATGCGGAACTGGAGAAAGGATATGCGGATATGGTTGCAGGCAGAACAAAATCTGCAAGGCAGGTATTTGCTGATATTCGCAAAGATTACGGTATATGATTTATGAGGTAATTACCACCGATCAAGCTGATGCCGATTTAAGGGGAATATATGAATATATTGCTTTTGAATTGCTTTCACCAGATAATGCGGCAGGGCAGCTCGAAAGGTTAGAAGAACACATCATAGGGCTTGAGGAATTTCCAGAGAAATTCAGACCTTATGAAAAAGAACCGTGGAACAGCAGAGGGCTAAGGGTAATGCCTGTTGACAATTATCTGGTATTTTATATTCCGAATAAAGATACAGGAATTGTGACAGTCATCCGTGTTATGTATGCGGGCAGGGATGTTGATAACCAGCTAAATAATTACACGGCGATGTAAAAACAAAATAATTGTAACAGCGTAAAGGCGTATGAGATGTAACCGTTTCATACGCCTTTTTGCGTTTTTTGAAAATGGAGGATACGAACATGAATGAAGAAAATGTAACTGTAAACGGAGCCGGAACACAGGATGAGGAGCCTGCGGCAAAGAATAATGAAACCAAAGCGGAGAAGTTTATTCGCCTTGGAGAATACCGCATGAACAAAGCGATTGATGCGATTGGAAGGTTGGAACTCCTTGCCAATAAGTCAGCTTATGAATATACAGCGGAGCAGGTAGAGGCTGTGTTTGGTGCTTTAGAAAATAAGGTAGCAGATGTAAAAGCAAAATTCAGTACAAAGAAACAGGATAATACATCTTTTTCTTTTGGAACACATGCAGAGTAAGGAGGAAACCAGGAATGAAACAGTTAGAAAAGGAAATTGCGGAAACAAACAAGCAGAGCATGATGAAGCGTTATCAGTTGTATGGGATGAAAGTATCGAAGTTGGCAGACAAATCACAGAAGAATACCGGGAAGGGAGAGAGAAAGTAATGGAATATAAGGATTTTGTAGAACAGGTAAAAGAGCAGATACAGGATTTTTTACCGGAGAAATTTGCAGATGCAACGGTTTCTGTTCATCAGGTAGTAAAGAATAATGACTGTGTTTTGGACGGTCTGACAATTCGGACGGAAGAAAGCAATATTTCTCCAACCATATATTTGAATTCGTATTTTGAAGATCGGAAGAGCGTCGTGTAGGGAAAGAGTGTATTTTGAAAAGATACAAGATGGAGCTGAGATGGATGATGTGCTTGGGCAGATTGCAGCCACATATCAGGCACATTATATTGACCATGATATGGATGTATCCGCAGTGACTGATTTTGACAATGTCAAAGACAAGATTGTGTGCAAGCTCATCAATGAGGAAGCCAACAGGCAGTTTCTTGAGGACAAATCATACACCAAGGTGGAAGATCTGGCGGTTGTGTATCAGATTTTAATGAACAAAAAGGTGGAAGGTACTGCAACCATAACGATTACAGATAATCTGATGGACAGGTATGGGATTACTCTTGGAGATTTGCACAAACAGGCTCTTTTGAACATGGATGTTTTGCAGCCATACAGCTTCAAGGGAATGAGCGAGACCATTATAGAAATGATGGCTGGGGACATTGCAAGGGATAATGATAAGGATATATCAGAGGCAAGAGAAATGGCATCCCAGATGATACCGGATGTTCCTGACACGATGTTTGTACTGACAAATGACACGAAGGTAAATGGAGCTGCCGCTATATTAAATGATGATACCAGACAGGAAATTGCAGACAAGGTTGGAGACTTCTATGTACTGCCTTCATCTGTGCATGAAACGCTGATTATCCCGAAAGATGCCGGAATGGAGCTAAGAGACCTTGAACAGATGGTGCAGGAAGTGAACCAGACACAGGTAGCACCACAGGAACGTCTTTCGGATCATGTGTATGAATATGATGCAAAAGAGCATGAGCTGTTCCGCAGTGACCGTGCTGGGGAACGTGCAAAACAGAAAGAGGAAAAGCGTGATGAGAAGAAAGAACGTCCTTCACTTAAAGAGAGACTTTCAGAAAAGAAAAATGCAGTGTCTAAGATGGACACTGACAGAGAGCATCTGGCTGCAGATAAGAAGAAGGAGGCAGTGATATAAATAGATATAGTAAGGCAGTCACTACGACTGCCTTACTGCCTTTAGTAACAATATATTGGCAAAATGTTTGAGAAAAATAGCAAAAACTATAATGTATGTGGTACAATATTATCAACAATATACTACAATTTAAGAAAATCAGAGAGGAGAGTGAAAAAATGATTAATCACCAAGCATCCGAACAGATGATAGGATATTTGTATCAGGTACGATACGCTTTAGCTCTATTGCTAGATAACGATAATTCTGATTTTCAAATAAGTATTGAAAAATTTGATGATGTTGCTTTTAGTAAAGATGGCTTGCCAAAGCAACTTATTCAATTAAAGCATCATGTGCAGAGGCAGGGAAATCTGACAGATGGAAGTACAGATTTATGGAGAACACTAAAGGTTTGGATGGATGTAGTATCTGAATCGCCAGATATTATAGATGAAACAGAATTTCTTATCGTTACAACTGCAATTGCACCAGAAAATTCGGCGGCTTCTTATTTAAAAAAAGATCAAAAGCGCAATGTGGAAGGTGCATATGAGAAGTTAAGAAATATTTGTCTTAAATCAGAAAATAAAGAACATAAAAAATATTACGAAGCGTTTTTAAAAATGGATGAAAATACTCTAAAGTGTATTCTTAGCCATATTTGTGTCATTGATGGTGCCAATAATATAGAAGATGTTGAAAGGACTTTTCGGAAACAGATTCGTTATAGCTGTATTCCTAAATATGAAAATCAGATTTGTGAGAGACTAGAAGGATGGTGGTACAAAAAGGCAATTGAAGCTCTTTGTTCAGACTCACCTATATATATTACACAAAGCCAGGTTAGATCATTTATTGTATCTGTAAGTCAAGAATATTCGGATGATAATTTACCGATAGATATTTTTGATATTGACGATTTGCAAGAAAGTAATTTGAGTGCCAGTGAAAAAATTTTTTGTGAGCAACTTAAACTGATTTGTATTGGAAATCATCGTATGCAAACTGCATTAAGGGATTATTATCGTGCCTTTAATCAGAGGGCAAATTGGGTTAGGAATGATTTGTTATATGTCAATGAGTTGGAAAAATATGAGCAACGTTTGATAGATGAATGGGAACATGCTTTTGCAGCTATGGAAGATGATTTGTCCGAATGTATTGGTGTTACAGAAGAAGAAAAGATAAAAGAAGGACGTAGGCTTTTTTCTGACATTGAAAAGAAAGATATTCGAATTCGACCAAAATGTCAAGAAGCGTTTGTAATGAGAGGGAGTTATCATATGTTGGCTAATCAGCTCAAAGTGGGGTGGCATATAGATTTTTATGACAGGCTTAAGCAGTTGCTAAATATGTAAAAGGAGGCGATATAAGTGAAAAAGTGGAGTATGCGTACACATGAGGTCGCGTTTCTTCTTAATCCAGCTTTTTGTGGAAGAATATTATATTCAACAATTAGAACTTATAATGAAAAGACCAATCGGGCGTTTCCTTTCCCGTTGATATATTTGGTTTTGCCGCTTGTATTACATAAAGAAACTAGGATGAATATAAATAGTCGAACTCAATTGCTGGTATGGATTCAGCGATATCCGCAATTGTTGATTGACTTTCCCAAAAGAGCAAGAGAATTAGTCCCAATAACAAATGAATCTGTTGAATTTCTCCTTCAAACAGGAAAAATCCGTTTGACAGAAAATGGAGAATTGGAGATATCATCAACTTCAAGAATTCTAAGTAAAACAAAATTTGTTGATGAAGAAATTTCAGATTGTCTTAAAAAAGGGGAACATATTGCTAAGTGGTTTGCGTTAGCGGGAAAAGTTGAAACAATATATATCGAGTTGGGGGTGAGACCATAATGCAGATACGTGAGTTGGTGATTTATGGTTATAATGGAAAGGTGCGCCACTTGCCTTTTGAATTGGGAAAGGTAAATATTATTACTGGTAAATCTAAATCAGGAAAATCAGTAGTAGGTGATATTATTGACTATTGCTTGGGTGGTGAATCTTGTAATATTGCAGACGGAGTAGTCCGTGACAATGTTGCATGGTATGGTTTGTTGTTGCAATTTGAACATGAGCGTGTATTTGTGGCACGTAAAAATCCAGATAAGGGTCAACAAACAACAGGATTTTGTTATATTGAAGTAGGAGAAAAAATCGAAGTTCCTAAAGTATGTGATTTTGTTTCTAATACAAATGTATCAGGAATTGAAGAAGAACTGACTAAGCGAATTGGAATTTCAGAAAATTTATATACACCGCCTGAGGGGCAGAGTAGATTACCGTTAGCAGCGAATATAAGACATGCACTATATTATTGCTTTCAGGGACAAGATGAAATTGCAGCAAAGAACTTTTTGTTTCATCATCAGTCAGATGATTTCATTACACAAGCTATAAAAGATACTAGTGCTTATTTTCTAGGAGCCATTAGTGAAGAGGCTTTAGCTATGGAAAATGAACGAAGTATACTTAAACGTAGATTGATACTTGAAAAACGTAAGCTTGAAGAAAATCGAAATTTAATGGGAGGTGGTTCAGACCGAGCAATTTCATTAATTGCTGAAGCTCGTCAAGTTGGTCTTCTTGATGAAAAAGTACAGATAGATTATCAGAATTATCAGAATTATCAGGAGATGTTTTCTATTCTACAAGCTACTATGAATTGGACGCCCAATAATGTAGTACATAGTGATGGAATGGATCGGCTTACCTTTTTACAAAGTAGACTTCAAGAAATGAGAGATGAGTTTAGTGAGATAGGGATTAATATTGATAATGCTAAAAAGTTTATTGGAGAAACCACAGGATATTTTAGTGAAGCACAACACCAGAAGATGCGACTTGAATCAATAGGACTTTTTGAGCAATTAGATTTTAATCCAGATAAATGTCCATTATGTTCGGGGGTATTAGAGCAACCACTTCCTAGTGTAGAAATGATAAAGGCTTCTATTGTCAATTTGGATAAGTCAATAGCAAATGTAACACGTGAGCAACCGAAGCTTCGGTTATATATTGATAATTTGGAGCAAGAACGGGAAAATAAACGTGAAGAAATTAGATTGTTAGAAGCAGAAATTGATGGAATATATCAGCAAGAAGAAGAACGAATACGATTACGGGATATAAATGCACGAAGAGGTAAAGTTGTTGGACGAATTAGTCTTTGGGTTGAAAGTGTTAAAAATGATACAGAGTCAGAAAAACAAGAACAAATTGTAAAAAAGATTGAGAAGCGCATAGAAGAGATTGATAATATTCTTGATAGAGAATCTGTGGAAGAACGCAAACAGTCAGCACTTTCAAGAATACAAGAGGATATGACAAAATGGGCTAAGGAGTTGCAATTAGAACATTGTGACAATCCATATAGATTGGATATGAATAAGGTAACGGTTGTTGTAGATAAGCCAGAAAGACCTGTGCCACTCAAGCAATTGGGAAGCGGTTCGAACTGGGTGGGTGTTCATCTTATTTCATATTTTGCATTGCAGCATTTTTTTATCAATGCCAATCGCCCTGTTCCAAGATTTTTATTTCTTGACCAGCCATCCCAAGTTTATTTTCCATCTGAAATGGATGAAAAACAGATAGATTGGAATGAAGTTGACAAAATGTATCAGTTTATTATTAATCGTACAAATGAAGCTAAAGGAAAACTACAAGTAATCATTGTTGATCATGCAGACTTGAAAGATGATTTTTTTAGAAAATTTGTCTGTGAGGATTGGTGGTTAAGTGATGATAATCTTGTACCAAGGGACT
>OGDD01001520.1_pt1 | contig 17182 bp, 19 predicted proteins | sample 1570301 | NCBI WGS metagenome assembly OGDD01 (sample SAMEA2581971, study PRJEB24529) | metagenome | biome: Human gut stool | place: China | collected 2011 | reverse complement strand
TGTTTCATATATATTCCACCTTCCTACTTGCTCAGTTTTCTCCCTAAATTTCGTGGAACATACCAATTTTGTCTTTTATTCTCTGCATTTCATTATCTGCTTCAATGATAGCTCTTGCAGAATGAAGTAATTCTTCACTTATCTCATCATAGCCAGGCATTTCTTCAATTCCTTTTTTATAGCGAAGTTGATGTTCCAATGTTGCCCAGAAATCCATACCATTGGTTCGAATCTGTAATTCTACACGCATAGGTGTTTTACCCTTAGCAAAAAATACTGGTATTTCAACAATCATATGATAGCTTCGATAACCATTCGATTTTGGATTTTTTATATAATCTTTTATTTCAATAACTTTAATATCATCCTGTTGGGTAATCAAATCTGATATCATATAAATATCGTCAATAAACGCACAAACTATTCTAACGCCTGCTACATCATTGAGATATGTCTGTATATTTTCTGTTGTAAACTCATATCCCATCTTCTGCAGTTTATCGTAAATACTATTGGGCTGCTTAATTCTTGTTTTTATAAAAGAAATAGGATTTCGATTGTTCTCAACTGAAAATTCATCATCCAAAACCTCAAGTTTAGTTTGTATCTCCCGAATAGCACAACGATACATCATCATTAAATTATAAAATTTTGTAGCATTATTTAAAAACTGTAGTGATTCCGGACTGTTCATCCTGAGTTTTTTTACTTCATCTTTTGTCATGGAACTTTCCTTTCTACCTCATCCCTGATTTCAAAACATTATTTATTTTGATAGTTGATTCGTTCTCCTTGAATTACTGGATAACAAATCATTTTATCACTATCCAGATTTTCTACATGCATATCTACTGCACTGATCTGATGGTTTTCATAAGTATTGTAATAATAAATACCTTTTGTAACATTACAACACGACGTATACAATGTGATTTCATATTTTCCATCCGCTACTTCGCAACATCCTCGTTGCTGATCCACAGATCCGAGAATGTGGAAGAATTGGCTAACGCTTTCTTCCTCTGATTCACCTGAAATTGCATTTACCTTTGTAAAAGCTACACGTACAAAGCGAGAGGAAGATGAGAGATCTCCCGGAAGACCTAATCCTCCCATACCTCTACTATATGCATCAAGAGCCAAATTTTCGCAGAAAGTATTTCTGGGCTGTTTAGGAGATAAATACATATAATTATTTAGTTGAAACATCTGCTGTGGAAATGGCGGATTATTCGTAAGCACTCCTACTGGATTGTCATAAATATGCAAACCATCTGACATAGATTCTACCGTAATTGACTCATTCTCATCAGAAATGATCCAGTGTAATTGTGCTAATGGTAATTGCTCGCTGAAAGGAGTATTAACAATATTAATTCGTTCAAGAAGCTCGCGAACTTCAACTAAAGAAGAACACTGACTTAAAATCCACGGAATAAATTCAAACTGTGCAATATTTTCCACATCTGGCTTAAGCGCAGCATAAACAGCATTTCCGACAAAATTCAGTCCTGCCATTGCCACTCCTTTTTCATTCATAGCATCATAATACAAAGGATAATCCTCTGCAACATGAGCCATTCCAATAATTGCATAATGATTTTTCATATCGCCAACATGGCGAAAATTAAACGCATAATTACGTGGTGTAATTACTATCTGATCACCATAAGAGAATTCATAATCGAGGGTTCGTCCAAAGTAAAAATCTTTTGTTTTATAAGTTGCTGCTGTACACATGATCGTTTATCCTCCTAAATATTTTGAAATATGTCAGTAAATTTTTATCAAACAATAGTATAGCACAATTCTGTTATTTTGTTTCAAATTCACTAATAATCGAATTAAAAAAAAGTGTTTGAATGCCTTCAAAAGATTACACTCAAACACTTTGTAAAATCATATTATTCCGCCATCAGTCTTTCAAACCAAGTATCCATAGCAAGGATGAACTTGCTTGCTCCCGACCATTCTTGCAACATCTCATCCAAAGTCTTATGCTTCACATATTTCTGCACATATACCCAGCAGGCAACACCACTGGCTTCTGATACAATGTCAGCTATAGTTTTACGCATGACCTCTTCAAATTCAGCAATTTCTTCTTTTTGAACAACATCATACAGTTTTGGTTCTTTATAATCTAATTTCACGCCATTTTCATGTACGTCTTTGATCAGATCCTTAACTTTTTCTCTTGAGTTCTCCGGTATTTTCATGTACTCCCAGATGAATGCTACCACATCGGATGATGTATCTTTTTTGATCGGTGGTAACTGAATAAAATCGTTTTTTTCGCTCATTTTCATATCCTCCTCAAGATAAAATAAAATCAATAATAGATTCTCTTGTCATGTCCAGTACTAACGGCTGAGATTGATGAGATCGAAGCAGCCATCAAGCGGATCATGGATGAAGAGATCCAATCGCCAATCCTTACCATCCCTGGCATCAGTTACCGGATGGGTGCAATGATCCTTGCTGAAATCGGAGATTTCAGCCGTTTTGATTCCGCAGATAAGATCCTTGCATATGCAGGAATGTCTCCTTCCACTTATCAATCCGGGCAGTTAGATAACTGTTATTCTCATATGGAGAAACGAGGTTCCAGATACCTCCGGTACGCCCTTTATAATGCCACAAAATATGTCTGTCACTGGGATAAATCTTTTGGTGCATATCTTGAAAAGAAACGCTCGGAAGGCAAGCATTATAATGTCGCATTATCTCATGCCGCTAAGAAGCTTGTGCGCTTAATTTTTGCAATGGAAAAATCAGGAAAAGCATACCTGCCAGTAGCTTAATTTTTTCTGTAACTATCTCCTTTTAGAGTGCCAGCAACGACACTCTGTTTGTCATGCAGTTTTCAAGGTTCAACTATATCTGAAATGCATTTTTGCAATTCATTCAAAAACCTTTCATTTTAGACTTGACTTTTAATAGTTAGTCTTTCATTCATTTTAAAACGCCAGATATAGCGATTATGTTTTGTTACTTTTGTCAAAAGTAACGCAAAAGCACTTTCGACAGCCTAACGTCCATCAAAAGTACCCTTGCGCCCTGCCGGGAGCTTTCAAATCAGCCAATACTGTATCGGCTACACCCTACAGCAATTCTCCTTGTTTGGTATGATACAGGTGCGTGCCACGCTCCTGTCTTATATTCCCCAAACAAACATCACCACCGATAACTGGCTGACACTCCACGCTTATCTAAATATTCCTGTCGTGCTTTCTCCTGCTCTTCCTCAGAAGGAGCCGTCTTATACTTCGTATAGAGTTCATGTCTGACTAATGCATCCAATTTTTCTTCCAAGCCATTTCGAATATCTTCTTCATACTGATCATCTGAACCCAAATGATAAAAGATCAATTTTCGAAACAGTTCATAATCAATCTGTACTTTTTTCATCACTTCACTCCTTTTTAATCAAGATGGCAAGATTCCCTATTCTTTAAGATATGGTAATCTTGCCATCTTCCTTTACTCTTCTTGTAACATCCAGAACCATTTATTTCCTATCTTCACAGAATCAATCTGTAATTCCTTCTTCGCATTCCAAAGTGTTTTCTTTTTAATTCCTCGTTCTTCTGCTTCTTCCGCTATTTTTGTCTGTTCCATTGATCCATTTTCTAAGATCTCTTTTAAAAATTCTTTCGCACTTCGGACCTTTTGCCCTCGTCCATCACCAGACAATAAGTCCTCTGCACTGATGTCATATTTTCCAATCCAATGAAATCCTTTTTCTTTGTCTAATCGAAAGGCGATAGCATCTCCTTCCGGAGCAAGAGAACTCTTTACATGACAGATCACTCGGATTTCCGGTTCATCTTTCACTCTTCCAACAATCAACACACTTCTTGCTGCCGCTTGAAAGTCAATAGAACCCAATCCACGATAGGATGATTTTCCATTACTATTCTTATTCATATGACCGATCAGAATAATGGCACATTGATATTTTTCTGCTAATACAGAGATTCTTTTCATCAATGGGCGAATCTCATTTGCCCTATGCATATCAACACCAGCCCCTAGAAAGCCTTGAATTGGATCTAATACTACAAGTCTTGCTTTCGTCTGTATGATTGCTTCTTCCAACCTTGCATCTACCATTGTTAATGGCTGATCCTGGTCATCAATCACCAAGACTCTGGAACAATCTGCCCCTGCCGCTAACAATCTCGGTTTGATCGTATCGCCCAATCCATCTTCAGCTGTTTGATAAATCACATTGATTGGCTCTACCCCTGTCTCTTCGGATTTTCCTTCGCTTGTTTCACTTAATATTGCTTCTCCTTTTGTTAACTTTGCAATGATCTGCAACACCACGGTGGTCTTCCCCTCTCCAGGATCTCCTTGAATAATGGTGACCTTCCCGTATGGTATGAAGGGATAAAAGAGCCATTTGATTTCTTCCACTTCAACCTGATCCATGTGGATCAATTTCAGGCATGGTTCTGCCTTTTTTACTTCTCTATAATTCTCTTCCATTTCCACCTCCTGCCCAACCGGGCAAGTCCCTGGCAAACAGAATTTAACAATTGTTGCAACAACAATTTTGTGATATACTCAAGTTGTTAGGATGGTATATCAGTTATTCTGATAATCAGGGAACTTGCTCAGATTATTTCTGGGCTTTTTCTTTTTTCATAGTTTCTTTCTTCTGCAAATGCATTTAATATCTCCAACATTGTTCGAATAGGTGTAAACAACTCTTCATCGGCATCCTCTAATGTAGTTAACCTTTTTAGTTCCTCTTCAATCCCTCGAAGTTGTTTTCTAAACTGTACTAACATCAATGGATTTCCTACTGCTGTGACCTTTTGATGTAAAACGCTTTCAATGATATATTCTTGTCTCGTCTGGTATCCACAAAGCTTTACTCTTAAATCTAACTCTGCATTTTCTTCCGGAGACATTCGAAATGCTATGGTTACATTACGCCACCGATTCTTGTTATCCCTATTTTTTTCACTCATCTAGATATTCCTCTCTTTCCTGATTTAGATTTTCCGCCATCTCTGTTTGAATTGTCGGGAACAAATGTGCATATCGATATGTGATTTCCACACTTTCATGCCCTACCCTTTCTCCAATTGCCACCGCTGAATATCCCATATTGATCAACAATGACACGTGAGAATGCCGTAAATCATGGATTCGTATTCGCTTCACTCCTGACAACTTCACACCACGATCCATTTCATGATGAAGATAGCTTTTTGAAATTTGGAATATCCTGTCATTTTCATTTAAACCATACAGCATTCCTATATACGATTCTAATTCTTCGCTTAAAAATTCCGGCATGGTGATCATACGATTACTCTTCACAGTCTTTGGATCTGTAATAATATCCTTCCCCTCTAATCTTTGATAAGATTTATTGATCCGGATAGTACACGCCTGAAAATCGAAATCTGCCGGTGTCAGTGCTAACAACTCTCCCATACGCACTCCACACCAATATAGAATTTCAAATGCATAAAAGGAGATTGGCTTATCCGCCACCGCTTCAATGAACTTCATATACTCTTCTTTTGTCCAGAAAAGCATCTCTTTTGTTCTTTCTTTTCCCATAGATCCCGCCTTGCGTGCAGCATTGCTTTTCAAATCATAGAAATTCACTGCATGATTCAAAATTGCACTCAGCTGATTATGGATGGTCTTTAGATAGACCTGTGAATAGCCTTCTCCTTGTTTATTTCGATAGTTCATCATGGTGTTCTGCCACTGTCGAATATCGGAAGGTTTTATTTCCTGCAACTTCTTTTTCGAAAAATATGGGAGAATCTTTTTTTCTACAATATGCTTTTTCGTCAGCCAGGTATTATATTTGATTCTGGATTTGATATCATTCAGATAAAGATCTACAAAATCTTCAAAATACATATCCAGACTCAAATTCTCCTTTAATTTAAACGCTCTTTCCCATTCCTGGGCATCACATTTGCGTTTAAATCCCCTTTTCGTCTTCTGCTTTCTTACGCCAGTCCAGTCCTTATAATAGGTTCTTACCTCGTAAGTATTTGACTTTTGGTTTTTGATTACTGTCAAAACATCACCTCCTGCTATTTCATTTCGTTCATACCGTAAACTCGTTCTTCAAAATATTTACGGCTAATTTTTCCTTTGACAACAACGAAACCTTTTTGTTCCAATTCCGCATTTAACTGACGGATCAAACGATACGCATAGGAATCAGATACTTCTAATTCTTTCGCTACTTCTTTTGCTGATATAAATAATTTACTAGCCATCTATATCCCTCCTTTCTTTTTCAGTTCATTATCGAACGGTGTATATACATCATAACATTTCATTTCCGTACTGTCAATAGAATAATTTCAAAAATGAACGGTTTATTTTTATATTTCATTTTTGAACTGTTTATGCTATACTTTTAAGTAACAATCAGCAAAGGAGTGTTTTCTTATGACAGTAGGTGAGAAAATAAGAAAATTCCGGATCGATCAAGGATATACACAGAAAGAATTGGCAATCATGTCCGGATTGAGCGAATCGGCAATTAGAAATTATGAACTTGGGAATCGTTTCCCATCATCAGAACAATTAGAAAAAATAGCAAACTCATTAAAGATCAGTCCATACGCCATGTCTGATCCAAACTTTGATACTTATGTTAGTGTCATGCACGCATTATTTGCTTTAGAGGATCAATATGGTCTGCACGCCTACCGGGATGAATCCGGCGTACCACAACTCATGTTTAAAGACAAAGGACATGATTCTTTAAATATGCTGGATAATATTGGAGCATGGGCTGATATGTACCAGAAATTCAGAAATGAAGAGATTACAGAAAAAGATTATTTAGACTGGAAAAGTCAATTCCCAGCTAAATAAGAAGAAATTATTTACAATAATATTAAAAAAGTATTGTCATTTGATTGTCAACGGACATAGAAAGAGCCAAGAAAACCCGTAAAATAGGCATTTCTTGGCTCATATATTTTATTCAAACTCTATCGTCGCAGGTGGCTTTCCTGTACAATCATACATGACTCTGTTAACGTGTTTCACTTCATTTACAATTCTTGTCGTCACTTTACTAAGAACTTCCCACGGAATCTCTGCCGCTTCCGCCGTCATAAAGTCGCTTGTCAATACGGCACGAAGTGCTACCGCGTAATCATAAGTTCTAAAGTCTCCCATAACACCTACGGAACGCATATTTGTCAACGCTGCAAAATACTGTCCGATGTTTCTTGAAAGACCTGCTTTTTCAATTTCTTCACGGTAAATCGCATCTGCTTCCTGAACGATTTTTACCTTTTCCGCTGTTACTTCACCGATAATACGAACTGCAAGTCCCGGACCCGGGAATGGTTGTCTGAATACTAAGTGTTCAGGGATACCGAGTTCAAGTCCAGCTTTACGTACTTCATCTTTGAACAAATCACGAAGCGGCTCGATGATTTCTTTGAAATCTACACAGTCAGGAAGTCCTCCAACATTGTGATGACTCTTGATTACTGCTGATTTTCCTAATCCACTTTCAATTACGTCCGGGTAAATTGTTCCCTGCACTAAGAAATCTACTGCTCCGATTTTCTTTGCTTCCTCTTCAAATACACGGATAAACTCTTCCCCGATAATTTTTCTCTTCTCCTCAGGCTCTGTTTTTCCTGCTAATTTATTGTAAAATCTCTCCTGTGCATTTACACGGATAAAGTTTAAGTCGTAGTTTCCTTCAGGACCGAATACTGCTTCAACTTCATCACCTTCGTTTTTACGGAGTAAACCGTGGTCTACGAATACACAAGTCAACTGTTTTCCTACTGCTTTAGAAAGCATTACTGCTGCCACGGAAGAGTCCACCCCGCCCGATAACGCACATAATACTTTTCCATCGCCTACTTTTTCACGAATGGCTTCGATTGATTTTTCCACAAACGAATCCATTTTCCAGTCGCCTGTACATTCACACACATTATAAAGGAAGTTGCGTAACATCTTTGTACCTTCCTGTGTGTGCAATACTTCAGGGTGGAATTGTACTGCGTATAATTTCTCTGCTTCATTTTCCATTGCCGCTACCGGACAAACCGGTGTTGTTGCCGTAATTTTAAATCCTTCCGGCGCTGCCGCAATATAATCTGTATGGCTCATCCAGCAGATTGTAGATTTCTGTACTCCTTCAAATAATTTTGAAGATGAATCCACTTCTACTTCCGTTTTACCGTATTCGCTGACCGGTGCTGTCTTCACATCGCCGTCTAATAAATATGCCATTAACTGTGAGCCGTAGCAGATGCCAAGAACAGGGATTCCGAGTTCTAAAATGGCTCTTTCATATCTTGGAGATGCCTCATCATAAACGCTGTTTGGACCTCCCGTGAAAATGATTCCCTTTGGATTCATTTCTTTTATCTTTTCTAAACTAAGTGTATATGGGTGCACTTCGCAATATACATTACATTCCCTTACACGTCTTGCAATTAATTGGTTGTACTGTCCGCCAAAATCCAGGACGATAACTGTTTCGTTATTCAAAAGATTTCCTCCTCACATTCGTATTTCATTGAATATTAATTATATGCTAACTTTCCCTCTTTTACAAGTAGGGTTTTGTATATTTCCTTAAACAGTACGGATTTCTTTCCATTTTCCTCCAATATATCTTGCCACGAACAAGATTGCACGGAATACCCAGTCGATAACCATGGCAACCCATACGCCAAATACGCCCATGCCGAAGTATTTTCCCAGCAGATAACTGAAGCCTATGCGGAATATCCACATGGAAAGAATAGAGATTATCATGCTCATTTTCGCATCTCCCGCTGCCCTTAACGTTGTCGGAAGAGTAAATGCTATCGGCCAGATAAGCACACAGCTTACACTGTAAAATATCAGTATCTGCTCCGTTACCTGAGAGGTTTTTGCGGACAGATTATATATTTGCATAATGACAGGAAGCAACAAATAAATAATGACATTTGTCACTATCATGCAGGCATAAGTGATTGTCATTAGCTTTTTTGTGTAATAAGAAACCTGCTCGTAGTCTTTTGCACCTACGCATCTGGAAATAACGGTTGTAACTGCCAGCGAAATCGCCATTCCCGGCAGGATTTGGAACATGGCCACTGCATTGCTCACTGCATTTGCGGCAATGGCATATGTACCAAATGTGGAAACTAAACTCAATACCATAATTTTTCCTAACTGAAACATACTGTTTTCCAAACCGTTTGGAATGCCCAGTCCTAAAATATTCTTTATCATTTTCCAGTCAGGACGATATTTGAGTGTTTTTTGTAAATGCAGAACCTGTTTTGGATTAAAAAGAAGAATAACTATCAAAACAGCCGCAACCATTCGTGATACTAATGTCGGAATGGCAACCCCTTCCGCACCCATATGAAACCCGTAAATTAAAGTGGCATTTCCGATCACATTTACCGCATTCATAATAAGAGAAACAACCATTGTCACTTTTGCATTTCCCATTGTACGAAAAATGGCTGCACCGCCGTTATATAAGGCAATAAACGGTATAGATGCCGTTACAATTAAGAGGTATGTGTTCGCATATCCCCTAACGTCAGGCGCGATTTCCCCAAATACGGTCTGTAAAATAAAACTTTTCCCCAAATAGACAAGAATTGTAATCCCAATTGCACAGATTGTAATAAACCATATAAGCTGGTTTGATGCCCTGTCCGCTTTTTCTTCCTGTTTTTTACCGAGATACTGTCCCGCAACAACAGAACCTCCGGTTGCAAGCGCTCCAAATAAATTAATCAAAAGTACCATTACATTATCCACAAGCGATACACCGGATACGGCTGCCTCCCCTACACTGGCAATCATAACAGAGTCCGCCATGCCTACAAGCACTGCCAGAAGTTGTTCAATAATCAGCGGAATAATTAACGCAATAATTGCTTTGTTATCAAATAAGTAATGTGTTCTGTCTGTTTTTACTTTTGTTCTCATTATTACCCTCTTTTCCTTACTGTTGAAATGATACATGTATTTCACAAATTTCACTTTTAGAATCGACACGCATGGCAGGACCATACACCCCTATTCCTGATGTGACAATGCTGTGTAAATTTCCCTCTTTCATGTAACCGTATGGATTTTTCCAAAAACATTTTATAAGCCATGTTCCAGGCCATATTTGCCCGTCATGTGTGTGGCCGCTCAACTGCATATCCGCCCCCGCTTCTTCCAATTCCTCAATTTCTTTCGGCTCATGTTCCATGACAAGAATCGGTTTTGTTTTATCCAGTTCTGCTGTAATTTGCTCCGGAGTTTTTCTCTGTTCAATCCCTCTTCCCGGACACTTGTAATCCGGTCTTGATACAAGGTAGAATGCGTTGTCAATTAAAACAGCCTCGTCTCTCAACAATTTTATATTTGCCTTCTTCAAAAATTCGTCCATTCGCAGATCACTCTGTTTTTTCTCTCCACCCGGGAAGGTAAATCCAACAAGAATTTTTTCCTGTATATCGTGATTTCCATAGCAGGCGTACACTCCGTATTTGCTTTTTATCCCCCGCAGTGTTTTGATTAAATAGTCCGGGTGATATAGAGCGTCATAATCATTGTCAAAAATATCCCCCGCAATCAGAACAATATCCGCGTCCATTTTATTTATTTTCTCAACCATCTGTTCCATATGGTAATCGCCTATACTGTAGCCCAAATGCAAATCTGCCACCAATGCGATTTTTAAATCCTCTAATTCTCCTGCGTCTTTTTCGATTGTGACATCATAAGCAGTTGTGCGGATATTTCGCGCATTTAAAATACCATAAATACTTATGCCCGCGATAAGCACAATACAGATTCCTCCCGTAATGACAAATGTCCGTCCGGAAGATAGTTTTTCATTTGAAATCCACTTTGTTCGTTTCAGAATGATTCTTCCCACATCGGCGAGAAGAACAACAAGAAAAATATAGACCAGTGTCCCAAGCCAGTAATTGCTGATTTGTTTCAATACTCTTTGAACAGGTGATACCGGGAGGAGAAAACTTATAATGACCGTGGAGGAAACAAAAATGTACGCTGAGATGATAACAATTTTCGTCACTTTATTTTGAAACCAGCAATGACAGGAATTCAGCCAGCGGAATAACCACCTGCACAAATATACACTGAACAAAATGTATATAGGAATAAGAAATAATGTAACCATAACTACTCCTTTCTTTCGTTTTATTATTTACTTATTATAATACAAATCCGCGAAAATGGTATAATAAAAAGTTAAAGAGCAGGAACGCCAACTTCGTTCCTGCTCCCAATATTAATTGAAACTGCTATTTAATTATTTTCACTAAAAAACAATTTTAAATCGTCTTCCACAGTACCGATTCCTGCGATACCAAAATTCTCCACCAAAACTTTTGCAACGTTAGGACTTAAGAAAGCGGGAAGTGTCGGGCCAAGATGGATATTTTTTACACCAAGATACAACAGAGCCAGCAGAACAATTACCGCTTTCTGCTCATACCATGCGATATTATAAATAATCGGCAAATCGTTAATATCATCTAAGCCAAAAACTTCTTTAAGTTTTAGTGCAATCACTGCCAGTGAATAACAATCATTACACTGGCCCGCATCTAAAATACGGGGGATTCCATTAATGTCACCCAACGGTAACTTATTGTACTTATATTTTGCACAGCCTGCAGTTAGAATTACCGTATCCCTTGGAAGCGCTTTGGCAAATTCCGTATAGTAATTCCGGCTCTTCGCCCGTCCATCGCAGCCACCCATAACTACAAATTTTTTGATTGCGCCGCTTTTTACGGCCTCCACCACTTTGTCCGCCAAAGCCAGTACCTGTGCATGGGCAAATCCACCGATAATTTCCCCTGTCTCGATTTCATTTGGAGCTGCGCATTTTTTCGCGTGTTCAATGAGCGCGGAAAAATCTTTCTGTTCTCCGATTTCTCCCGGAATATGCGTGCAGCCCGAATATCCCGCTGCCCCGGTTGTATACAGCCTGTCTTTATAGCTGTCCTTCGGCGGTACAATGCAGTTTGTCGTCATTAATATAGGACCGTTAAAAGACTCAAATTCCTCTTTTTGTTTCCACCATGCATTTCCGTAGTTACCGACAAAATTCTGGTACTTTTTAAAGGCAGGATAGTAATGTGCCGGCAGCATTTCAGAATGTGTATAAACATCTACCCCTATTCCCTGTGTCTGTTGCAACAACATTTCCAAATCCCGCAGGTCATGTCCTGACACAAGAATTCCCGGATTTTTTCGGACGCCGATATTTACCTTTGTAATTTCAGGATTTCCATACGTCTCTGTATTAGCCTTGTCCAGCAAAGCCATACCGGATACACCGTATTTTCCCGTCTCCATAGTCAGTGCAACCAAATCGTCCACGCTGAGAGTATCATTCAGCGTAGCCGCCAACGCCCGCTGAAGAAATTCATCAACCTCTTCCGAATCATGCAGAAGTACATTTGCGTGTTTAGAATAAGCGGACAAACCTTTCAGTCCGTAGGTAATCAGTTCCCGCAATGACCGAATGTCTTCATTTTCTGTGGAAAGCACGCCCACCGTCTTCGCCTTTTCCTCCCAATCCCCAAGACCGGACCATTTTGCCGCTTCCGGCAGATCGGTCGGATTGTGAAGTTCCTCCAGCAGGGAATCTTTGACTTCCAACGTAGTGCGAATTCTTTCTTCGATACTTTCTTTATCAAAATTCGCATTGGTGATCGTCGTAAACAGGTTTAGTGTAATTAAGTGATTCACCTCGGCGGATATGTTTTTTCCTTCCTTTCGCAGCATCGTAGTAACTGCGGATACTCCTTTTGTCACATAAACCAGAAGATCCTGCATAGCAGCCACATCTGGCTTTTTCCCGCATACGCCGGACATGGTACACCCCTTACAGCCGGCCGTCTCCTGGCATTGATAGCAAAACATTTTTTCTTCCATAATTGACCTCCATCACAAATATATTCATACAGTTATTTTCGAGTTCAGCATACTATAAGCAAAAAGAAAAATCTGTTGTTATAACAACAGAAATAAAAAAATAAGGAGAAAAATCTATTTTTCAAGATTTTCCTCCTTCATCATTATAAATGCATCTTATTTAACCTCGATTGTCTGCGACAAATTTTGCTACTTTTTTTATATCCAGCGTATTTTCCTTCATTCCAATTTGATTTGCAATCCTGACAATTACGGGCTGTTTTAACATCGCTTTCTCCATAATATCTTTTTGAAAGAAAACATCTTTTGTTTTTCCATCTGCCAGCACTTTTTTCTGGCACATAACGATTGTTCTTTCATAGTTCTCCGCCACAAATTCCATATCGTGTGTAATCGTCACGATTGCTTTTCCACGCTCAGTCAAAATTTTATTCAACTTTGACAATCTTGCCAGCCCCTCCAAGTCCTGTCCCGCCGTAGGTTCATCAAAAATCATAACTTCACAATTACTCGCAATAACTGATGCAATGGTAACAAATTTTCTTATGGATAACGGAAGATCATAAGGATTCACTTCCAAATATTTATCCATACCTGTCAATTCTGCGGCATCTTTAATTCTTCTTTCACACTCACCGGGATCAATTTTCATTTTCTTTAGCCCGTACTCAATCTCTTTACGCACGGTAGAATTAAAAATCTGATCATCAGGATTTTGAAATACATAGCCCACCCGCTTTGCCATTTGTGCAGTCGTATATTTTTGTGTCGATTCTCCATCAATGAGAACATCTCCTTTGCAGGCTTTTATCAGTCCATTTAACATTTTTACGGTTGTTGTCTTTCCTGCTCCATTTTGTCCGACAATTGCAATGTTTTCTCCAGCATCAATGGAAAAACTCACATCATCAACCGCTAAATATCCGTTTGGATATTGGAATGAAATATTTTTCACTTCTACTAATGCCATTTTTATACGCCCTTTCCCATAATTGAATTTAGTATCTGAATTGTTTCATCTACCGTAACCGGAATCTCCTGAAATGGTATCCCTTCTTTCATCAGTTCCATTGCAATTTTTGTACTTTGCGGAAGTCTTGTATGATACTCCATACACTTCGGATTGGAAAACACTTCTTTTGCCGTGCCTTCCAAAACAATTTTTCCTTTATCCATAACAACAACATGGTCCGCATATTCTGCAATCTGTTCCATTTTATGTTCTACAAGAACGACAGTTTTCCCCATGTTTTTCATTAATTGAATCATTTCAAAAACATCGTCCGTACTTTGCGGGTCCAACTGAGATGTAGGCTCATCAATGACAAGAATATCCTGTCCCATAACTAAAATAGATGCTAATGCGACTCTCTGCTGCTGTCCTCCCGATAACTGGTAAGGATCCCTGTCCCTAAATTCTTCAATTTTTGTCAATTTCATCATTTTTTCAATCCGCTCATTTATCTCTGTCGGATCTATCCCCATATTCTCCAATCCAAACGCCAATTCTTCATAAACCGTATCCGCGATTCCGCTAATCTGGGTAAACGGATTTTGAAAGACAAACCCTACTTCTAACGCTGTGCTCCCAATATCTTCTTTCTGAACGTCTTTTCCATTTACAAGAACTTCTCCCGAAATCTCTCCTTTATAGAACTTAGGAACAAATCCTCTGATAGCATTACAAAGAGTCGTCTTTCCGCTTCCATTTGCTCCCACAATCGCACACAATTCTCCTTTTTTGATTGTAAGTGATACATGTCGCAAAACCTCTTCCTCAGCGGTTGGATACCGATATGATAAATCTGTTATTTTTATACTATCCATAAAACTATTTTCCCTCCAATCGCTAAAATCGTTGCTGCAATAAATACAATTCTCAACATTTTATCCCGACTTGAATCTTCCACATTCTTCAGCGAAGTCTTTTTGCACGGAGCTGAAAACGCCCTAGCCTCCAATGTAATCGCTCTTTCTTCTGCATTTACCAAAGAATTTAAAAGCAATGGTCCGACAGATGGGAAAAATGCTTTTGCTCTTACAATCATATTACTGTCCGTCTCAATTCCTCTTGATTTTTGTGCTTCTAAAATTGCTCCCATTTTCTTTGACATCTGCGGAATAATGTTAGTTGTTGAAAGTAAAACATATGTAACCGATGATGACATTCCTTTCTTTTCCAGTACAATCATCAATTTTTTAATATCGATCAATTTTCCACCAAGTAAAATTGCCGAACCTATTCCTAAAATTCTTGAACAAAGTATGATTGCTTTCTGTACGCTTTCTACTTTTATCGAAAACACCCATACTTTCCATATAATCTGTTCTCCCGGTATAAACAGGGACTGTAAAACAAAACAGATAACACAAATCAAAAAGATTGATTTTAGCCACAGTAGAAAATACGGTTTTCCTTCTCCTGATATTCCCGCCAGCAGCATCATTACTAAAACAGATACTATCGTTATCTTATAATCAAACAGTGCTGATACTACTGCCAGCAAGATAACCAGATATAAAACTGTCAGCGGATTTAGAAGTTTTATCCCTTTTTGCTTTTTGTTCATTTATTTGCTCCCCTTTTTATCTTTTCTCGCATTAATAAACACTGAACCATTTGAAAATTTATACAAGTATCTGTCTGACATTCCTCTTATCACTAAGTATGGCACCAAAAGTGAAATAAATTTGTCCGGAACTTCAGAAATAAGGTTGCCGATAATCTGTGCCGGCCAAAACGGAATCCCTGCTGATACCATGGCGCCGATCATAATAGAGTTTCCACTGGAATCAAATCCCCCGAAAAATGCGTATGAAATAATAACACTTAAAGCAACCGCAATAACTGATACAATAATGGAAGATACAATAAAGCGGCTAAATTTTATAAACATTCCTTTTCTCGCCATAGTTCCTATTACCAACCCCAAGACCCCTGAAATAATTGCAAACGGAAATAATGACGGATCCGTAATAGAGTTTATCGCAATACTCAAAACACCTGTCAGACAGCCTACCCAAGGCCCTGCAAGTATTGCTACAAGAAACGTACCTATACTGTCCAAATATAATGGAAGTTTTAATGTAAGCACTAAGTTTCCAACAATAAAGTTAATTGCAATTGCAATCGGAATAATCAAAATCGTAATTAAATTAAAGTCTGCCTTTAAACCTTTTTTCTCATTTGTCATCTTTTTTCCCTCCTAAAATATAAACTCTTTCCAACTTTCCTTATGTTCCGGAAATAAATATGTAAAAAATAGTTCAAAAAATTTCTTTGTGTCTGTCTTTATCGCCACCTCGCAATTTTTCATCTTGTCAGGATAATATTTTTGGCGATACACAACCGATGCACCGTCACAAAGGCCCTGCGTTTCCACATCTACAAACGCGTCTGTCTTTTCAACAACGCTGCGATCCAGTAAATATGCAATCGTCAATACATCGCACAGTTCACAGCCAAGTTTCTTCTCCACTTCCCAATGCCCGTCTGCATACACCCTTGTTATTTTGTGAATAAATCTGGAAATCGGAGTATTGATTAAATATAATAACTCCCGCAGTGTTGGACTTAAAAAAACATATGACGTAGCGTCCAGTCCTATCATTGTCACTTTCTCAAACCCTGCCTGAAATACAATTTTCGCCGCCTCAGGGTCTGTCCAAAAATTAAACTCTGCATGGGGTGACATATTTCCGCCATGTTCTGCCCCACCCATAATAACAACCTCTTTTACATTTTTCACAAAATCCGAATTCTTCTGTATCGCCTCTGCTATATTTGTCAGCGGCCCTATCGGTACAAGCGTAATCTCTCCTTTTTCTTCTCTGACCTTTCTTATCAGAAAGTCTACTGCGTTCTCGTTTTCAGGAATTTTATGACAGTCCGGCATCTCAAGATTTCCCATTCCGTCATCTCCATGGAATTCTTCACAATGTTCATTCTCTCTCATAAGCGGTTTGCCATTTCCCATATAAACCGGAATATCTGTTCTTCCTGCGATTTCTAATATTTTGAAAGCATTTTTTGTTACCTGCTCTACTCCCACATTTCCATTCACTGTTGTAAGAGCCAGTACGTCCAACTCATCTTTTGCCGCCAAAGCCAACAAGATAGCAAGAGCATCATCAATTCCGGGATCCGTATCAATAATAATTTTCTGCATATTTTCCCTCCTTCTTCCTTATATCTCTTCCATCGCATGTATAGATATCTGCCCTCCCTTTCGGG
>OGDD01001515.1_pt1 | contig 17213 bp, 16 predicted proteins | sample 1570301 | NCBI WGS metagenome assembly OGDD01 (sample SAMEA2581971, study PRJEB24529) | metagenome | biome: Human gut stool | place: China | collected 2011 | reverse complement strand
CACCCCCGGCGGCGGCACCGACCTTGCCTGCATGATGGGCCGCGAAAAGACCCTGCAGCGCGTGCAGGATGCCATTGCAAAGCTGAACGGTTAAGTTTTACAAAATACCCCCAAAGCCCTGCGGCAAAATGACGGCCGCAGGGCTTTTTTGCGTCTTTGGGCGGGTTTGGGACGGTTCTATGTACCGCGCCAAAAAGCGCCGCTGCCCCGCGTTACAGTATATGCAGACAGTGCGGGGAACAGAACAAAACTCCCCGCCGGAAAGCGGGGGATTTTTTTATGACAGAGCGGATGGGTGTTTTATCTTCGGACGGGCGGTGTTTGCAGCCTTCGCCCTTGGCGGCACGGGCGATGCTGCGCCCGGCGGCGCGGCGGCTGGCAGCGGTGGGCATCGGCTTTGCCGGCGGCTGGGCGGTGCTGTACGGGGCGCTGATGCCCTTTGGGCTGGGGCTGACCCTTGGGCTGGCAGAGGACTGCTTTGCGCCCTGCGCGGCAGGGGCGGCGCTGGGGCTGCTGCTCCACGGACTGGGGGCGCTTTCGCTGCGCAGCCTGTGTCAGCTGTGTGCGCTGGGCGCAGCCGTGGCAGCACGCTGGCTGCTGCCGCAAAGGTTTGTGCCCGCCGCGCTGGCGGGCTGCGGTACTTTGACCGGCATGGCACTGTGCTTTGCGCTGGGCAGCAGCGGCGGGGCAGACCTTTTGCTGTACAGCGCGGCGGACGCATTGCTTGCGGTGAGCATCGGCTTTGGGCTGCGCAGATTCGCCCCGGAGCGCCCGGGCATGGGCACGCTGCTGGTGGGCGCAGCTGTGGCGGCGGCGCTGGGCAGTGTGCGGTGGGGGTGGTTTTCGCCCGGGGTGCTGGCGTGTGCCGCCGCAGAGCTGGCGCTGTGCTGCCGGGCACAGAGGTTTGCCGCCCTGAGCGGAAGTGCGGTGCTGGGCGCAGCCCTCTGCGCCGCAGACCCTGCCCTTGCCCCGGCGGCAGCGGGGCTGGGCTGTGCCACGGCAGCGGCGGCGGTGCTGGCACCCGGACGGCGGGTGGAGACCCTTGCCGCCTACGCGGGCGGGTGTGTATCCGGGGTGCTCTGCGTGCAGCCGCCCGGAAATGCCTTTGGGATGCTGTTCAGCGCCTGCGGCGGCATGGCGGTGGTCTGCCTGCTGCCCGGCGGTTGGCTTGCCCCGGCGGCAGACATCTCACAGAGCGGAGAGAGCGCCCCCGCGCCCGCCCGCAGTGCGGCGGCATCTACCCGGCTGGAAGCCGTGGCGCAGAGCCTTTCCTCACTGGCGGAGACGGTGAACGCGGTCTACGAGGGCTTGCCCCGGCGGCGGGAAGGTTTCCGCTGGGTCATAGATAACGTACATGATACCCTTTGTTTTAACTGCGGGCGGCGGGAGACCTGCTGGAAGCAGGAATATACTGCCACCATGGCGGGCATGGAAGCGCTGCGCCCGCTGCTGGAACAGAATGGCAGCGTGGAAACAGCGCAATTGCCTGGGCAATTGTCCCGCTGCATCCACCCGGCAGCGCTGTGCGCGGCGGCGGGGCGCAGCTTTGCGCTGTACCGCAGCCGCAAGGAAGCGCGCATCCATTCCGAAGCCATGCGCACCGCCCTGACCGAGCAGTACAGCGCCGTAGCCGAAGCGCTTGGGGTGCTCAGCGAGCAGCTGGGGCGTCCCGGCGACCCGGAACCCTATAAATCCAGCCGGGTGGCGGAGTTCTTTACCGGGCTGGGTGCGCCGCCGCAGGAGTGCGCCGTCACGCTGGACGACCTTGGGCGCACCCATGCCGCCGTCACGCTGCCGCGCACCCGGTTCACCCCGCAGGAGCTGGCAGCGCTGGCGGGGGAGGTGGGGCATATCTGCCGCCGCACGCTGGAGGTGCCGCAGGTGCTCTCCTGCAAGGGCATGACTACCCTGCTGTTCAGCGAAAGACCGGCGCTGCGGGCGGTGTTCGGCGCGGCAAGCGCTGCCGCCCGGGGTGAGGTATCCGGGGATGCGGTGCAGCAATTCTGCAGCCCTACGGCGGCGCAGATGATCTTATGTGACGGCATGGGCACCGGACGCCCGGCGGCGGTGGACGGCAATCTGGCGGCAGAGCTGACCGCCCGGCTGCTCAAGGCGGGCTTTACCGCCGAGCTGGCGGCGCGGCTGGTGAACGTGGCGCTGGCGCTGAAAAGCGAGGACGAGAGCGGCGCAACGCTGGACCTCATCAGCGTGGACTTATACACCGGCACGGCGCGGCTGTTCAAGGCCGGAGCTGCACCGGGGTTTCTGGTGCACGGCGGGCGGGTGCGGGCTGTGGGCGAAGCTACCCTGCCCATGGGGGTGCTGGGCGGGGTGAACGGGCAGAGCCGGGTGGTGCACCTGACCGCCGGGGATTACGCGGTGCTGGTATCGGACGGCTTGCTGGTGGACGGCGCAGGCTGGGTGGCAAAGCAGGTGGAGCTTTCGGCGGCGGCGGGAGATGCGCCGGAAAAGCTGGCAGAAACGCTGGTACAGACCGCCCGCATCCGTGCACAAAAGACCGGCCGCCCGGATGATATCACCGCCGCCGTGCTCCGGCTGGAAAAGAGCGGGTAACGGCGGCAGAGTTTCCGTTGCAATTTGCGGGAAGGAGGGGTATACTGGAAGCATATTTTCCAGCCCGGCAGTGCCGGGCGCAGGAGGCGGCTTATGCTTACCATCAACGTTGCACCCAACGGCAGTGGACAGTTTACCACCATTTCCGAGGCGGTGCTGGCGGTGCCCTACGACTGCCCTGCGGTCATCCGCATCGCACCGGGCATTTACCGGGAAAAGCTGGTTTGTGAGAAAAAGGATATCACCCTTGCGGGCGCGGGCATGGATGCCACCCGGCTGATATGGAACGATGGCGGCAAGCTGCCGCACCCGGACGGGCGTCCCACCCATACCTTCCGCAGCTACACCGCCTTTTTCAGCGGCGAAAAGCTGCGGGTGGAGGATATGACCATCGAGAACGACGCAGGCCCCGGCGCAAAGGCGGGACAGGCCATCGCAGCCTATGTGGACAGCGCCCGGGCGGCGTTCAGCCGCGTGCGGCTGCTGGGCAATCAGGATACCCTGTTCTGTGCCCCTCTGCCGGAGAAAGAGCGGGAGAAGGACGGCTTCCTTGGCCCGCGGGTGCTGGCACCCCGCCGGGCAAGCGCACAGTATTACCACGCCTGCGAGATTGCCGGGGACATCGATTTTATCTTTGGCGGGGCGGACGCCCTGTTTGAGCACTGCACCCTGCGCACGGTGGACAATGGCCTTGCGCACAGCTGGGTCACCGCGCCTTCCGGCGCGGCGGATGGGCTGGGCTTTGTGTTCTGGGACTGCGATTTTGTCTCGGACTGCCCGGCGGGCAGCGTGTATCTGGGCAGACCGTGGCGGCCTACCGGCAAAACGGCGGTGCTGGATTGCCGCCTTGGGGCGCATATTGCGCCAGAGGGCTTTGCCGGCTGGAACGACCGCACCGACACGGCGCTGGCCGGCTTTGCCGAAGCAGGCAGCACCGGCGCGGGCGCAGGGGAGCGCCCCGGCTGGGTACAGGCGCTTTCGGCTGCTGAAGCCGCTGCGCTGCTGCGCGCTTCCCGGCAGAAGTGCCGCATGGAGACTACGGAAAGGATAACGGAATGAAAAAATTACCCAATGCAGTAAAATGGTTCATCATTCTGGTGGTGCTGGGCGCTATGATGTGGGCGGTGAACGACCGCGCTTCCCGGGTGGAGATGCCCGCCCCCGACAACACCTTTGGCATCTACCATACGGCAGAAAGCGGAACATAATAAGAGCTGCACATGGTCAGCGGCCTCGCCCTCTCAGTCAAATCCTACGGATTTGCCAGCTCCCCCAAAGTGGGAGCCCTTGGCAGTCCCCGCAAGCTTCATCTTTTTACCAAGCCCTTTCCCTTTAAGGAAGGGCTTTCCGCACAGGGGGTCTCCGGTGTAACCGGAAACTTTGCCGCTATGCCAAAGGCTCTCCCTTTGGGAGAGCTGGCGCGTTAGCGCCTGAGAGGGCGAGCACGCTCAAAATAAAAGCATCTGCAACAAAAACGCTGTTTTTCTGAAATTCAGAAAGCGCTGGTCGCAGATGCTTTTTTGTTTTGTGTAAAAGGGGGCGTTCACTTGCCCTCAAAATCGTCCACATAGGGCAGATCGCTCATGACGAACCAGAAGGTGGTGCCCTTGCCTACGGTGCTTTGTACGCCAAAGCGGAAGCTATGCTGCTGGAAGATGGCCTTGGTGATGGAAAGCCCCAGACCGGTGCCCTGCTTGCCTGCATCCGAGCGGGAGCGGTAGTACCGGTCAAAGATATAGGGCAGGTCGGCGGCGGCAATGCCCGGGCCGTGATCCTCTACCTCTACCCGCACGCCTTCGGTGCAGCGGAAGGCGCGCAGGATAAAGATGCCGTCCTTGCCGATGTGGTGCATGGCGTTGCCCAGCAGATTGTGCAGCGCCCGCTGCATCATGTCCGGGTCGGCGTAGACCGGCAGCTCCTCCTCCGGCAGTTCCAGCTGCAATTGCCAGCCGTTCTGGGCGCAGACGGCGTCGTAGCGCTCGCTTACCTCATCACACAGCTGTCCCATGTCAAAGTGCACCCGCTCGCACTTATAAGTGCCGCTGGTCACCTTGCTCAGCTCCATCACGCTGGACACCAGCGCGGTCAGGCGGTCGGCTTCGTCCACGATGATGTTCATCTGCTCGTCCCGGTGCGCTTTGTCGTCACCGGTCAGGTCGCGCACTGTCTCGGCATAGCCTTTGATAAGGGTCAGCGGGGTGCGCAGGTCGTGGGAGACGTTGGCCAGCAGATCGCGCTGCATCTGCACCGCGTGCTGCACCTCCTCGGCCATGTGGTTGAAGTCCCGGGCAAGGTCGCCAAGCTCATCGTTGCGGCGGTTGTCCACCTGCACGGCGTAGTTGCCCAGCGCCATCTGCCGCGCCGCGCTGGAAAGCTGGCGCAGCGGCTTTGTGAACCACTCGCTGAACAGCCACGCCGCCGACATGGCAAAGCCGAAGATGAGCGCCGCCGCCAGCGGCAGCAGGGTGCTGAGCACCTTTCCGGCCTCGGCAACGTGCACAAGGCTGGTGGTCACCAGCACGGTGTAGCTGCCGTCTGCCGTGGTGCGCCCTACCAATAGCTGCGCCGAGCCGGAGAGCCGGGGCGGGTTGAGCGTCTGCACAAAGCTGCCCATGCTGCGGCACTTGCGCCGCATGGCAAGGGCGGTGGCAATGATCTTATCGTTGTTGGCAGAGTCCGAAAGATAGGTGCCGTGCAGGTTGCAGAAGGACTGGTTCTCGATCTTATAAATGGTGTGCAGGGTGGTGTCCGAGATGTCCACGCAGAAGCTGTTCAAAGTGCCCTTGGTGTACAGTTCCAGCGTGAGCTTATCAAAAAAATCGCTGTTGACCGCAAGCTGCCCGAAGGACCAAGCGGACAGCACTTTGCCCTCGGCAATGGCATCGTCCAGCCGCTCTACGATGCTGTCGGCCTGATTGGTAAGCTGGGTCTCGATGTGTTTGGTGTACAAAGGCTCCAGCAGCTGGGTGGACAGCAGCCAGAACAGCCCCAGCAGAAACAGGCAGATGAAGCACAAAAACCACATCAGCTGCCCGCGGATGCCAAGGGTATGCCGTGCTTTGGTGGTTTGCCGCATGGACCGCACACTCCTTCAGTCAACGGGCGGCATCGGGGTCGAACTTATAGCCGATGCCCCATACCGTAGCAATGTAGCTGCGGCATTTGCCCAGATGGCCGCGCAGCATCTTTACATGAGTGTCCACGGTGCGGTCCTCGCCAAAGTAGTCGTAGTTCCACACCTTCTGCAGGATCTTTTCCCGGCTCAGGGCAATGCCCTTGTTGGACGCCAGAAATACCAGCAGGTCAAACTCCTTGGGGGTCAGGGCCACTTCCTCGCCGGATACCCGCACGGTATGGCTGGCAGTGTCGATGGTCAGCTCGCCAAAGGTCATGGTGTCGGCAGTCTCGGGGGTGCGGGGCATGGTGCGGTTCAGCACCGCGCGCACCCGCGCCACCAGCTCCCGGGGGGAGAAAGGCTTTACCACATAGTCGTCTGCGCCGCTTTCCAGCCCGGCCAGCTTGTCGTATTCCTCGCCCCGGGCGGTCAGGATGATGACCGGGGTGTTGATGTGGCGGGCACGCATCTCCCGCAGGCAGGTCATGCCGTCCATAAAGGGCATCATCAGGTCTAAGATCACCAGATCAAACCCGCCGCCGGACAGCTGTGCCAGCGCCGCAGAGCCGTCCCCGGCTTCCTCGCAGATATACCCGGAATATTGCAGATGCTCGTGGATCAGCTCCCGGATGCGGGGCTCATCGTCAACGATCAGGATCTTTGCCATAAAACAGGACTCCTCCCTATCATATATCAGTATACAGCTCTATTTTAATGCAAGAATTGGAAAAAGCTGTGAATTTTAAGTGAATGGTTTGGAAAAACAAAGCCGTCTGCACCCAGTATACCACACAGGGCGGCAGGGCGGCAATCTTTTTGCGGGAAAGCGCAGAAAAAGGCACTGGGGAACTTGACAAGAAAACGGGCGTTTTTGTAAAATAAAGTCGTAAAGACTGGGGTATTTGCGATGAAAAAGGAGGAGCAGTCATGAGCATCCCCAAGATCATCCATTATTGCAGGTTCGGCGGCGGGCCCATCAGCCCGGAGAGCCGCAAATGTATGGAAAGCTGGAAGAAATACTGCCCGGATTACAAGATCATGGCGTGGAACGAGCAGAACTTTGATATCAGCACAAACCGCTACGCACAGCAGGCGTATGCGGCAAAGAAATATGCCTTTGTATCGGACTATGTGCGGCTGGCGGTGCTGTACGAGTACGGCGGCATTTATCTGGATACGGACGTAGAGCTGGTGCGCCCGCTGGACGAGCTGTTGCAGTATAAGGGCTTTATCGGCATGGAGCACAGTGCGCCTTCGCCTTATGGCCGCACGCTGCTGGTAAACACCGGCTCCGGTGTGGGCGCAGAGCCGGGCTGCGGGATGATCGGCAAAATGCTGGCGAGCTACCGCAACGCCGCCTTTATTCAAGAGACCGGCGAGCCGGACCTGCGTGCTTGTACCCAGCGGGACACCCCGCTGTTTACCAAGGCCGGTTTGCAGCAGAAAAACGAGCAGCAGGAGCTGGACGGCTTTCTGGTGCTGCCCACCGACTGCTTTTCCCCCTTTGATTATGTGACCGAGCGGATGCACCGGACACCGCGCACCTTCGGCATCCACTATTACAGCGGCAGCTGGCAAAGCGGCGATAAGGCAAACCGCTGGCGCAAGCGCTTCAAATGCACCAAAGTCGGGCGCTGGTGTATGTGGCTGCGGCAGTGTTCGCCCCGCTGGCTGCGGGAAAAACGGCGCAGCCTGCATAACCGCTGCCGCCTGCAATGGAAAAAATGGTTCGGCTGCCGTGGGCTGCAATTTGGCGGCTGCATCCTGCTGGACAAAGAACTCCGGCTGCGGCTGAACATCGGCAGCGGGGTCTACTTCAACGACGGCGCGGTCATCAGCTGTCTTGGAAAGATAACCATCGGAGAGAACACCCTTTTCGGCCCCGGGGTGAAGATCTTTGATAACAACCACCGCTTCAGCCGGGAGGAAGGGGTCAGCCGGGAATGCGCTGCAGGCTGCATCACCGTGGGACGCAGCTGCTGGATCGCTTCGGACGTGGTGCTGCTCAAGGGCACGGATATCGGGGACAACTGCGTCATCGGCGCGGGCTGCATCATCCGGGGCAAAGTGCCCGCCGGCTCCCTCGTGACCCGCAGCGGGGAGCAGACCATCCGCCCGATCGAGACAAGATAAGGTATGAAGAACTGCTGCATAATGCTGTGCGGCAGTTCTTTTTTGTCCCGCTTGCCCTTTTTGCGCAGGAATGCTATACTTTAGCGATAAAGGACAGTGCGCTGTCCGCAGGTTTTTCAGAGATAAGGAAAAGCACTTATGCGAATCGGACTGATCGAATTTTTGCTCATACTTGCCATTGCGTCCCTCACGGTGGGGCCGCGGGTGGCGTTGTTCGTGGACCGGTGGATGCGGCGCGCCAACCGCGCCAACGCCATGGCGGCGCGCCGCCGGGCAGAGTATGCCGCCCAGATGGCCATCGAGCGGGACGCCATGCTCAAGCGGTTCCGCACCGCCAGCACGGTGTTCGGGGTGGGCATCCTACTGGTGCTGGTGTATGCGCTGGGCTTCCGCCCCATCGACACCCCGCCGCAGACCTATAAAGCCCCCGACCTCCGGCAGGAGACGGGCGCGATGCAGACGGCAGTTTCCACCGACCGGAAAGACCGGCTGGAGCTGGGGGAGTATCAGGGCGTGGACTGCATCCGCGCAAAGGACGGCCTTTTGTATGCCGCTGCATGGAACGGTGCCGCCCTGAAAAAGCGCACCAGCGACCTTGTGCGCACCGATGGCGGGCACTCTGCCGCCATCCTGAGCGTGGAGGGCGAACTGACCGGCTTTGCCTTTGACGCCGCCGGGGATGTGTGGCTGACCCAGTTGACCACCGCCGGGGGTACCTTGTGCCGCGCCAAGCACGACAGCTGGGGCGCAGCGGTGGAGCAGGTGGTCACCCAGCTGGACGGTGCGCCGCTGGGGGCGATATCTGCCGTGGAGGTAAGCCCGGCGGGTAAGGTATACTTTGCGGTGGCTGCGGCGGCAGGCGCGGAGAACGGGCTGGAAAGCGCTCTGCGCACCGAGCTGCTGGCGCACACTGCTACCGGCTGCGTGTATGTGTATGATCCCGCCGCCCGCACGGTGGAAAAGGTGCTGGGCGGGGTGGCGGGCGCTGCGGGTCTGGCGCTCAGCCTGGACGGCAGCACCCTGTATGTCTCCGACCTTGGCAGCCGCTGCATCTGGGCGGTGGACGCCGCCGCCCGGGAGCTGACCGCCGGGGGACGGGGCTGCACCGCCGCCTTTGCCGGTCTGCCGGGCTACCCGGGTGCGCTGGCTGCGGACACGGACGGCACGCTGTACATCAGCTACCGCTGGGCGCACAGCAGCTGGCTGGAAAAGAACGCGGACAGCACCCTGCTGCGGGGCATCGCCCTGCGAGCGGGGCAGAATACGCAGGAGCGGCTGTTCCGGTGCACGGCAGACGCCCCCTGCGCCGAGGCGGTAAGCCTTGCCACCGGAGCTTGGGAACAAACCTTTACCGGCCTTGCACAGGACAGCTGCGCGGCGGTGTGTCCGGTGGAAAGTAAAGTATATTTCGGTGCAGCAGGGGCAAACAGTCTGCTGGCTGCAAACCGATAAGCGAGGTGTTTTTGTATGACCGAAGCATTTGCAAAACAGATCGAGACCGAAGCGCGGCAGGCCATGACCGAGCTGGTGGCTGCGGCAAAGCTGAAAAAGGGAGATGTGCTTGTGGTGGGCTGCTCTTCCAGTGAGATGGTGGGCGGTCACATCGGCAAGGATTCCAGCTTGGAAGCTGCCCGGGCGCTGTACGCGGGCGCTGCGCCGGTGCTGGCGGAAAAAGGCATCTGGCTGGCAGCCCAGTGCTGCGAGCACCTGAACCGCGCCATCATCCTTGAGCGGGAAGCCGCAGAGAAGTACGGCTGGGAGGAAGTGTGCGTTGTGCCCCGTCCCCATGCGGGCGGCAGCTGGGCCACTACCTGCTGGAAGAACTTCAAAGACCCGGTGGCGGTGGAGGAGATCCGCGCCAACGCAGGCATGGATATCGGCGGCACCCTGATCGGGATGCATCTGAAGCGGGTGGCAGTGCCGGTGCGGCTGAGCCTTGCTAAGATCGGCGAAGCAAACATTCTGTGCGCCTACACCCGCCCGAAGCTGATCGGCGGCGAGCGTGCCCGCTATACCGAGGAGGACTGAGTCAGATGGCAGAAAAGAATTTGGAAGAGATGCGGCAGGCTGTGGCCGAGATCCGGGAAAAGATGGCAGCCGCCGCCCGGGAAGCCGGACGCGATCCGGCAGCGGTGCAGCTGTGCGCCGCCTGCAAGACCCGCACGGCGCAGACCATTGCAGCCAGTGCCGCCCTGCCTATTGACTTGTTTGGCGAGAACCATGTGCAGGAGCTGTGTGCAAACTACGATGCCGGGGCTTACTGCGGTAAGCCCAGCCATTTTATCGGCCACTTGCAGACCAATAAGATCAAAAAGGTGCTGGGGCGGGCAAGCCTGATCCAGAGCGTGGACAGTGAGCATCTGCTGCTGGCCATCGAGAAGGAAGCCGCCAAGGCCGGTATCGTGCAGGACATTTTGCTGGAAGTGAACATCGGCGGGGAGGAGAGCAAGACCGGTGCCGCACCGGAACTGCTCTGGCCGCTGCTGGACACCGCCGCCGCACAACAGCATATCCGGGTCAAGGGCCTGATGGCCATCCCGCCCGTAAATGACGATGATACCCAGAACCGCCGGTATCTGGCGCAGGTGTATCAGCTGTTCGTCAAGGCAGGGGAGCGGGGCTACCGCAACGTGGAGATGCAGACCCTTTCTATGGGCATGAGCGGCGATTTTGAAAACGCCATCCGGGAGGGCGCTACCCTTGTGCGCATTGGCACCGCCATCTACGGCGAGCGGGATTACAGTAAAAAGTAACGATAATAACGGAGGAACCATGCCGAAAACCAAAACCAACGACCCCGGGGCGCACCACGCAAGCAGCGGTGCGCTGATCCGGCGTTTTCTGCCGTATCTGGCAAACTATAAGATGGTGCTGTGCCTTGATCTGTTCTGCGCAGCGCTGACGACCCTGTGCGATATCGTGCTGCCCAAGATCATGAGCATCATCACCAACTCTGCCATGGGGGTGGGCATCACCCTGACGGCGGGCATCGTGCTGAAGCTGGCGGCGCTCTACTTTGTGCTGCGCATCATCGATGGCGCAGCCAGCTACTATATGTCCAGCATCGGTCATATCATGGGCGTGCATATCGAGACGGATATGCGCCGGGATGCCTTTGACCATCTGCTGCAGCTGGATCATACCTACTACAACAACACCAAGGTGGGCACCATCATGGGGCGCATCACCAACGATTTGTTTGATGTGACCGAGTTCGCCCACCACTGCCCGGAGGAGTTTTTCATCGCAGGCATCAAGATCGTGGCGTCCTTTGTCATTTTGTGCCGTGCCAGCATCCCGCTGACGCTGGCGGTGTTTGCCTGTGTGCCGCTGATGGGCGTGGTATCGGTGTACCTGAACGGCCGTCTGCGGGCGCGGTTCCGCCAGCAGCGCGTCCAGATCGGCGAGCTGAACTCCACCATCGAGGACAGCCTGCTGGGACAGGGCGTGGTCAAGGCCTTTGCCGCCGAGGACGAGGAGCGGGAAAAGTTCGCCAAGGGCAACCGCGCCTTTGAACAGATCAAGACCCTTGGCTACTACGCCATGGGCGCGTTCAACACCTCTACCCGCCTGTTTGACGGCCTGATGTATCTGGTGGTCATTCTGGCGGGCGGTCTGTCGCTGGTGTACGGCAAGATCACCGCCGGTGATATGGTGGCGTATATGCTCTACGTCACCACCCTTATCGCCACCATCCGGCGCATCGTGGAGTTTGCCGAGCAGTTCCAGCGCGGCATGACCGGCATCGAGCGCTTTGCCGAGATCATGGACACCCCGGTGGCTATCAAGGACACACCGGACGCAGTGCCATTGCAGCCCGGCCCCGGCGAGATCCGGTTCGAGAAGGTGTGCTTTGAGTACCCGGACGACCACAACAAGGTGCTGCATGACGTCAGTCTGGACATCCGCGCCGGGGAACGTCTGGCGCTGGTGGGTGCCTCCGGCGGCGGCAAGACCACCCTGTGCAACCTGATCCCCCGCTTTTACGAGGTGACCAGCGGCCGCATCCTCATTGACGGGCAGGACATCCGCTGCGTCACCTTAAAGAGCCTGCGGCAGGATATCGGCATCGTGCAGCAGGATGTGTACCTGTTCAGCGGCACGGTGGCGCAGAATATCGCCTACGGCAAGCCCGGTGCCACCCGGCAGGAGATCGAAGCCGCCGCCCGTCTGGCGGGCGCGGAAAAGTTCATCCTTGCGCTGAAGGACGGCTACGACACCTATGTGGGCGAGCGCGGCGTCAAGCTGTCCGGCGGACAGAAGCAGCGCATCGCCATTGCCCGGGTGTTTTTGAAGAACCCGCCCATCCTGATTCTGGACGAAGCCACCAGCGCACTGGACAACGAGAGCGAGATCCTTGTGGGACAGAGCCTTGAAAAGCTGGCGCACGGCCGCACCACCCTGACCATCGCCCACCGCCTGACCACCATCAAGGACTACGACCGCATCCTTGTGCTGGGCGAGGAGGGCATCGTGGAACAGGGCACCCACGCCCAGCTGCTGGAAAAGCAGGGCGTCTACTACCGCCTGTGGAACCAGCTGCCCGCAGAGGATGGGGAATAAAAGACACCCGGATGGGGAGAACTCTTTCTTGGTAGACATTCCTAGTGGTTGGGACCCGCGGGCTAAGCAACAGCCTGCTAGGCTGATTGCTTACTCTGCCAACTGCGTTGTCAGAGCCGCCCTGTTCAAGTCCCGCCTGCCCTAATATACAAAAAAAGACACCCGGATGGGTGTCTTTTTTTCGTATGGGCCAGGCAGGACTTGAACCCGCGACCAAGCGGTTATGAGCCGCCAGCTCTGACCAACTGAGCTACTGGCCCACGAAGACGGCGGTCTGCCGCACATGGACTAACTATAAGTATACCAAAAAATCAGAAAAAAGCAAATCCCTTTGCCGGAATTATTTTGTGCGGCGGGCGTCGAACTTGCGCAGCATGAACTCGTCCAGCATCGCGGGCTGGAACAGCGGCTCTTTGTAGCCAAAAGCTTCCCGGATGAAGATGAGGGTCACGATGGTCTGGCGGCCCGGGTCGAACCGGAGGGTGTAGAGGGTGTCCAGCGGCTGCTGGGTGGGCTGATGGAGCGTCAGGTGGAGGGTGAAGCCGCCGTCGTTCTCCCGGCGGCACTCGTAGGCGAAGACATCGTCCGGGCTGTGCTGGTCCAGCCGGTCGAAGCAGTCGTCCAGCGGCAGGTCGGTGCGGAACTCGGACAGGCCGCTGGGGCCGTACTGGCTGCGGCGATTCTGGTCTTTCTTAGACAGCAGAAATACGATAAAGCCCAGAATGGCCGCGAGAAGAAGGATGGAAAAAACAGCGTTCATGTGCGCCTCCCCATGGAATTTGTGTCGAGTTTTCCTTATTGTAACACAACACGCCCCAAAATGTGTTATAATATTTGAAAAATTCCAAAAACTGATGGGGAGCCTGCGCCCTTTCTGCGGGCGGGAGGGACGATATGAAACTCAAATTCACGCGAAAGACCTGGTATTTCCTGCTGCTGGCTTCCGCAGCGGCCTCCATGCTCAACGGTTTTGCCGTCCTGAGCGGCACCAGCTTCAGCCTCATCGAGCAGATCGCATTCGCCGCGGCGGGCATCGCGGCCCTTTTCCTCGCGGCGGAAAAAGGCTCGGCAAGCTGGGAAAAACGCAACTTCACCGGCGTGTTCGTGCTGCTGATGGTGAGCTACATGGTCAACGGCTGGGCGGGCTACCTCTGCTCTGCGCTGGCCTGGCCGCTGCTGCTCAGCACTGAGTACAAGCGCGGCATGGCCATCCAGCGCCAGCTGCAGCTGGTGGGTGCCGCCGAAGCGCTCCACCTGTTCTTCCTGCTGATGGCGAAATACGGCGGCATGGCCGCGCTGGGCTTCTGGACGAACCTGCTCTGGGTGCTGCTGGCCTGCGCCCGGGGCTGGGCGGCACTGAGCCTCTATAAGATGCAGGAGGACGCATGACCCAGCGGCGGAGAAGAAGCCGCGCCCGGCGGGGCCGGTTCGGGCGGCGGGCGTTCCTGGCCGGGGCAGGCTGTGCCGCGCTGGCCGGGGCAGCGGTGCTGCTGGGCCGGGGCCAGACGGCCTCGGCGTCGTCGGTGCCGCCGACGGACGAAGCGGAGCCAAACGCCGCCCTGCCCTCGGGTGAATGGCGGGCCGTCTGGGTGAGCTATCTGGAATGGGCCGGGATGGACTTTTCGTCCGAAGAAGCCTTCCGTGCCGGTGCGGCGGAGCTGATGGACAACTGTCTGTCCATCGGGCTGAACACCGTCATCGCGCAGGTGCGGCCTTTCGGGGACGCGCTCTACCGCAGCACCCTGTTCCCGTGGAGCCATCTCTGCACCGGCGTACAGGGGCAGGACCCCGGCTTCGACCCGCTGGACGTCCTCATCACCGAAGCACACAGCCGAGGCCTTTCGCTGGAAGCGTGGGTGAACCCCTACCGTCTCCGCTCCTCGGCGAAGATGCCGCCCGCACTGGCGGAAAATAACCTTGCCAATGTACATCCCGAGTGGGTCTGCGCCGTGGGCGAGGGGCTGTATCTGAACCCGGCCATCCCGGAAGCTGCAGACTATGTGGTGCAGGGTGTGGCCGAGCTGGTGCAGAACTATGCTGTGGACGGCATCCACTTCGACGACTATTTTTACCCCACGACAGACGCCGCGCTGGACGCGGCCCAGTTCGCCGCCAGCGGCGCGGGGGATCTGGCCGCATGGCGGCGGCAGAACGTCACCGCGCTGGTGAAAGCGGCCCACGACGCCGTCAAAGCCGCCGACGCTACCCTCCGTTTCGGCGTCAGCCCGCAGGGCAACCCCGACAACGACCTCGGCCAGCAGTACAGCGACGTGAAAGCATGGCTGGCCGCCGAGGGCGAAAACGCCGTGGTGGACTACCTCTGCCCGCAGATATACTGGGGCTGCGGCTATACCCTCCAGTCGGGCAGCACCCGCTTCGCCTTCGAGAACATCGTGCCGGAGTGGCTGGCCATGCCCCGGGCGGCATCCACGGCCCTCTACTTCGGGCTGGGGGCCTATCGCATCGGCGAGGGCGACGGCGGTGCCAACGAGGACAGCCAGAGCCAGTGGTGTACGGGCAGCGCTCTTGCCCGGCAGGTGGAACGTCTGCACAGCCTCGGTGCAGGCGGCTGGGCGCTCTACCGGTACGATTCGCTGTTCCGGTCGGCTCAGCCGGAGCTTGCCGACGCCGAACGTGCGGCGCTGGCCGCTCTGACTACGGCCTGAACTCTTGTATGGAAAAGCAAAATGCGGTATACTATTAAAAGCTATTTTCGTAAGCATTGCACACCGCCTGAGCGGTCTTTTTGCCTGCATACTGCGTTGCTTTTCCTCGCAATCCGCCTAGGATTGCTTCGGAAAACCGCCTTGTCTGCCGACAAAAATCCTCGTCATTCGGCGCACCCTGCTTGCGAAAATAACTTTTAAGAATCGTGTAAAACCTCGTGTTAAAACAAAATTTGAGGATAAAAGATCATGAAAAAGATAAAGCGAATCGTCCTGCTCGTCGTGGCGGTGCTGGTGCTGCTTGTGGCTGCGTCCGGCGTCAAGACTGTGCTGGACATGAAGAACAACGCGGACAATGAGGTGCAGGAAGAGGACAGCACCCGCTGGGCCGAACCGACCAGCGACCCGCTGAACATCGAGGGCATTGCTGACGCCTCGGCCAAGTATGCCTCGGCGGCGGTGAACGGGAGCCTGAACCTCGTGTTCAACGGCATCTGGAGCCGCCAGACCGATTACTTCACCGTCCCGGGCGGCAGCCTGACCATCACCGGCTACGGCACCGCCGAGGGTACCCAGCGGTACAAGGTGTCCGTCTGGCAGAAAGTGGCCGGCGGCGCACAGTACGTCAACGGAAGCACCTATTATATCAAGACCGATGGTCAGAACTACCGCTGCGTCATCTCCGGGCTGGACCCGGCGGCCAGCTACCGCCTGACCATCTCCTACGATTCCAGCCGCTACTACCTCTACGGCGGACTCAAGGTGGAGGGCATTGCAGGATGAAGACACAGACCAGACATTCGCTCATGCTGATGCTCTGTGCCTTTATCTGGGGTACGGCTTTCGTGGCCCAGAGCGCAGGCTCCGGCATGGGGGCCTATTCCTTCCTCGCAGGGCGCAGCTGGCTGGCCGTCCTTGTGCTGATCCCCACCGTGTTCGCTTTCGACGCCGTGCGCAAAAAACAGGGCCAGCCCTACGGCTGGCCGAAGGAGAAATCGGAGCGCAAGACCCTGCTGGCGGCGGGCCTTGTCTGCGGCACCTTCCTGTTCGCGGCCTCTGCGGCTCAGCAGATCGGCATCACCATCGACCCGTCCACGGCCAAGGCCGCGTTCCTGACGGCCATGTACGTCGTGCTGGTGCCGGTGTTCGGCCTCTTTCTGGGCCGGAAGGGCAGCGTTCAGCTCTGGGTCAGCATGGTCATCGCCGTGGCGGGCCTGTATATGCTCTGCATGAAGAACGGCTTCGGCGGCATTGAGACCAGCGACTGGATACTTCTCAGCTGCGCTGTGCTGTTCAGCTTCCAGATCATGTCCATCGACCACTTTTCGCCGCTTGTGGACGGTGTGCGGCTGAGCCTCATCCAGTTCATCGTGGTGGCTGTGGAGAGCTCTGCGGCGGCGCTGATCTTCGAGACGCCCACGCTGGCGGAGTACGGCGCAAACTTTCTGCCCGTGGTCTACTGCGGCGTCATGTCCAGCGGCGCGGGCTATACGCTTCAGATCCTGGGCCAGAAAGAGCTGAACCCCGCCATCGCCAGCCTTATCATGTGCCTGGAAAGCGTATTCAGCGCGCTGGGCGGCTGGCTGCTGCTGGGCCAGAACCTTTCGATGCGGGAGAGCGCAGGCTGCGCCCTCATCTTCGCCGCCGTCGTGCTGTCTCAGCTGCCCCTTGCGGAGCTGCGCAGATGCAAAAAGAGCGCGTGATGCTGCGAGTGGCCGGGGGCATCCCCTATGAGCTGACGCGGGGGCGGGTCAAGCGGCTCAACCTCCACGTCCGGCGGGACGGCACCGTGGCCCTCAGCATCCCTCTGCGCACGACGCTGGAAGCCGCTGACGCCTACGTCATCGCCGAGGCAGAGTGGATACGGGCCGCGCAGACCCGGCAGGCTGCCCGCGAAAAGCGGCAGGAGGAGCTGCCTGACAAGGCGGCCGCCCTGGCCCACTTCACGGCCATGAGCGACAAGGTCTACCCGGCCTTTGCCGGGGTGCTGGGCGGGCAGAAGCCCACCATCAAAGTGCGCAGCATGACCAGCCGCTGGGGCGTCTGCCATATGGCGAAGCGCCAGATCACCTTCGCGCTCCAGCTCTACAATATGCCCGAGGCGGCACAGATCTATGTGGTAGTGCATGAGTACTGCCACTTTTTGCAGCCCAACCACAGCC
>OGDD01001501.1_pt1 | contig 17356 bp, 12 predicted proteins | sample 1570301 | NCBI WGS metagenome assembly OGDD01 (sample SAMEA2581971, study PRJEB24529) | metagenome | biome: Human gut stool | place: China | collected 2011 | reverse complement strand
CCGGTACGTGTGATGCGCGAACTGGGCATCAAAACCTTGTTCGTGTCCAACGCCAGCGGCGGTACAAATCCGGACTTCGAAATTGGCGACCTGATGATCATCACCGACCACATCAACTACTTCCCCGAACATCCGCTGCGGGGCAAGAATATCCCATACGGCCCGCGCTTCCCGGACATGAGTGAAGCATACGACAAAGAACTGATTCGCAAAGCAGATGCGATTGCAGCCGAAAAAGGGATTAAAGTTCAGCATGGAGTGTACATCGGCACGCAAGGCCCCACATTTGAAACTCCGGCGGAATACAAGCTGTTCCGTATTCTGGGAGCAGATGCGGTAGGTATGTCCACCGTCCCCGAAGTTATCGTTGCCAATCATTGCGGCATCAAAGTGTTTGGAGTATCAGTCATCACCGACCTCGGCGTGGAAGGCAAAATCGTAGAAGTATCCCACGAAGAAGTGCAGAAAGCCGCAGATGCCGCACAGCCGAAGATGACAGAAATCATGAGAGAGTTGATTAACAGAGCGTAAACGCCCCCGGCTCCCCTAAAGGGGTTAAAACAAGATATCTGAATGAGAACAGAAATAGCAACCCTCGGTGAATTCGGCCTTATCCGCCACCTCACCGAAGGTATCGAACTAAAGAATAAATCCAGTCAATACGGCGTAGGCGATGACGCCGCCGTCCTCTCCTACCCTGCGGACAAAGAGGTGCTGGTCACCACCGACCTACTGTTGGAAGGCATACACTTCGACCTGACATACGTACCCCTCAAACACTTGGGATACAAATCGGCCGTAGTCAACTTCTCCGACATCTACGCCATGAACGGAACTCCCCGGCAAATCACCGTTTCCCTGGGCTTATCCAAGCGCTTCAGCGTAGAGGAAATGGAAGAATTGTATGCCGGCATACGCCTTGCCTGTGAGGAATATGGGGTGGATATTGTAGGCGGCGATACGTCTTCCTCCTATACGGGACTCACCATCAGCATCACCTGCATCGGTGAAGGCGAAAAGGGCAAAGTGGTTTATCGCAACGGCGCCAAAGACACCGACCTTATCTGCGTCTCCGGCGATCTGGGCGCCGCCTACATGGGACTGCAATTGCTGGAACGTGAAAAGAGCGTGCTCAAAGGCGGCGACAAAGATCTGCAACCCGATTTTGCAGGCAAAGAGTATCTGCTGGAACGGCAACTGAAACCGGAAGCCCGTCGTGACATCATCCGGAAATTGGCAAAAGAAGGTGTGCAGCCCACCGCCATGATGGACATCTCCGACGGCCTGTCTTCCGAATTGCTGCATATCTGCACGCAAAGCAAAGCAGGCTGCCGCATCTACGAGGAGCATATCCCCATCGACTACCAGACAGCCGTTATGGCAGAGGAGTTCAATATGAACCTAACGACCTGCGCCCTCAACGGCGGCGAGGATTATGAGCTTTTGTTCACCGTCCCCATTGCCGACCACGAGAAAGTGTCCGAAATGGAAGGCATCAAGCTGATAGGCCATATCACGAAACCGGAGTTGGGCTGTGCCCTAATCACCCGCGACGGCCAGGAATTTGAACTGAAAGCACAAGGCTGGAACCCACTGAAAGAGGACTCTTCCACTCCCGAAGAAACGGAATAGGCCGAAACTCCCGGACGAAAGCAGAAAGGAAAAAGCTGAAAAGCCGGATGCTTATCAACTTTTTTGTATTTTCTATAAAAATATAGACACTGATAATTAGCCACATAGCCAATTATCAGTGTTTTTTATTTCCTAACCTCTTGCATAGTCCAAAACTTTCACTACCTTTGCAACCGCAAAAGAGATAAAAATGGTGCCATAGCTCAGTTGGTAGAGCAAAGGACTGAAAATCCTTGTGTCCCCGGTTCGATTCCTGGTGGCACCACTTTTAAAAGACTTCAATTTTGGTAAATCCCTGAAAATTAAACATTTCAGGGATTTTATTTTTCTCCTAATCCGCATATTTTTGGCAGAATTACGCACTTCCGTAGTGCTAAATCGTGGACAATTTTAGTCTCGAAAAAAATGTCCACGAATTGCATTATAAGTCGTTGATTGTCTTATCGTTTGATTCTAGCTATTCTGCACGATTCAGTAACTTTAAACATTAATTTTTAGAGTATGAAACGACAGACTTTCAACGTACTGTTCTTCATCCGCAAAACAAGAACAGTAAAATCAGGAGAAACACCTATCATGTTGCGGATAACTATTCAAGGTCAATTAGCTGAAATGCAGCTAAAACGAACCGTTAAGCCTGAACTTTGGTCGCAAGCCAAAGAACGGTGTACAGGCAAAGATTCTAAATCAGTAGAAGTAAACCGTTATTTGGAATCGATAAAATTACGCTTGTATGAGATTCATCGGACTTTAGAAGATGAAAACAAACTTATTAACCCAATGGAGATTAAGAGACGTTTTCTCGGACTGGATGAAAAGCATAAGATGTTCTTTGAAGTATTTCAAGAACATAACGACAAATGCAGGGAACTGATAGGCAAGGATTATGCAAAGGTCACTATCTCCCGTTTTGATACATGCTTGAAGTATTTTAAAGAAATGCTTCTAAAACAGTATCATCTAAAGGATATTCCGATGAAAGAAATAAATAATGCCATCATTCAGGATTATATTCATTTCTTGAAATCAAAAAAGAATCTGCAAGAAAATACAGTTATCCGTTACATGAAAGTAGTCAAGAAGATTACTAATAGGGCTCTTGCAAATGACTGGATAGATAAAAATCCGTTTATGAATATCCATTTTCATGAGCAGGAAGTACATAAGGAGTTTCTAACCAAAGAAGAATTAGAAATTTTACGGACTAAAGTTTTCAATGTGCCACGTTTGGAGTTGGTACGTGATATTTTCTTATTTCAGTGTTGGACTGGATTAGCGTTCATAGATGTATCCGAATTGAAGCCTGAACATTTGGTAACAGATAATGAAGGTAACATCTGGATAAGAAAGGCTCGCCAAAAGACAAAAATCATGTGTAACATTCCACTCTTGGATATTCCGTTAGCTATATTGGATAAATACAAGGGCTATCCGCTTTGCGAAAAGAAAGGTACATTATTACCCGTTCCATGCAACCAAAAGGCAAACAGTTATTTAAAGGAAATAGCTGATTTCTGCGGAATTAAGAAGAACCTGACCACTCATACAGGGCGTCATACTTTTTCGACTGTCGTTACGCTAGCTAACAATGTTTCATTGGAAAATGTATCTAAGATGCTCGGTCATACCAATACGAAAATGACACAACGGTACGCAAAAGTATTAGATCAGAGTATTCTCCGAGATATGCAGAATGTACGAGAAAATTTCTCTCCTAAAACCACCTAAAGATGAAAACGGCTACCCAATCCATTCGGACGGTAGCCGTTTATCTATCTTCATTATATTAAAAGCTAAAGGGAGACGTAAAATAAACTGTGTCATGCGGCGTTTTCTTCCAAGCTCATCGGTCGGGGATCGGCCAGCGCCAAGGGGGTGCACCAGCACTCCCGACGAGCGTAAAGTTACAACAATTTAAATCTGTCTCCAAACTTTATCGCTAATTGTTGTGCGATGGCCGCCCAGTTGGCTATGGGCATGGTCCATTTCTTGCGTATGTTGCGGTAAGCGAGATAAACCAACTTTTCAAGGGCGGTGTCGTTAGGGAACACGCCCTTGTTTTTTGTCACTTTCCGCACTTGGCGGTGATAGCCCTCGACTGTATTCGTGGTATAAATCATACGTCGTATATCCGACGTAAACTGGAAGTATTCAGTAAGCCTTTCCCAGTTATCCTGCCAAGACTTGATAACGATAGGGTATTTCTCACCCCATTTTTCTTCCAGATTAAAAAGTCCTGTCTCAGCGGATTCCTTATTTACCGCACCATAGACATGTTTCAGATCCCTCATGAACTCTTTTTGGTGCTTGCTGCCGACATACTTGATGGAGTTACGTATCTGATGGACAATACAGAGCTGGACAATAGTATCAGGAAACACACTTTGGATAGCGTCTGGGAAGCCTTTCAATCCGTCAACACAAGCTATGAGTATGTCACAGACACCACGGGTCTGCAAGTCTGTCAATACATTCAGCCAGAAGTTCGCGCCCTCATTCTTAGAGATATACATCCCTAACAGATCCTTATGTCCCTCGCTGTCCAGAGCCAGTACATTGTAAATCGCACGGGTTACGGCACAGCCTCTCTCGTCCATTACCTTATAATGGATGGCATCCATCCAGACTATCAGATAAACGCTGTCCAGGCTACGGGAACGCCATGCCTTTATTTCCGGAAGTACACGATCGGTGATGGCGCTAATTGTCTCAGCAGACACACGATTACCCAAGTTCTCCTCCATCCAGTCACTTATCTCACGTGTGCTGTTTCCCAAAGCATAAAGTCCGATGATACGGTCTGCAACACCTTCTGCAAGAATGGTTTCACGCTTTTTTATGAACTGGGGTTCAAAGGTGGAGTTACGGTCACGAGGGGTAGATACGGTGACTTCTCCCATCGAAGTCTGTACTTGTTTTTGCATCTTGCCATTACGACGGTTGCCACTCATGCGTTCATCCTCAGAAAGATGAGCGTCCATCTCACCTTCAAGGGCAGCATTTAATATACTCTCCAACAACGGAGCAAAAGCACCGTCCTTACCTAACAAGGGTTTACCAGACTTCAACTGTTCAAGAGCCTTGTTCTTGATACTTTCAAAATCAAATTCTTCACTCATAAAATAAACACATAACGGAGTGGCAGAAAAAGATAAAGCGTAACAAACTGGCTGGAAAGGCGTTCGTTACGCTATATTTTGCTTTCGGTTGAAAACCGGGAAAAGATAGAATATAGACAAACGGTGCAAAAGTTCAGTTACTTTATCATTACTTGAGTAATGATGAGATTTTTTTCAAAACCGATGTGTTTCACCGTTTGACATAATGTGACATGTCTGTCTGTAACTCGCTATAAATTAATTTTGTAACCATTAAAAGAGTGAGTTATGAGAAGTACATTTAAGGTCTTATTCTATGTAAAGAAAGGCAGTGAGAAACCCAACGGCAATCTGCCTTTGATGTGCCGCCTAACGGTGGACGGAGAAATCAAGCAGTTCAGTTGCAAAATGGATGTTCCCTTGCGCCTGTGGGATGTGAAGAACAACCGTGCTTCGGGCAAGAGTGTCGAAGCGCAACGAATAAACCATGCCGTTGACAAAATCCGTGTGGAGGTGAACCGCCGTTATCAGGAACTGATGCAGACAGACGGTTATGTCACTGCTGCAAAATTGAAAGATGCCTATCTCGGTATCGGTGTCAAGCAAGAAACTTTACTAAAGTTATTTGAGCAGCACAACAGCGAGTTTGCCAAGAAAGTCGGACACAGCAGGGCAAAGGGAACATTTCAGCGTTATGTGAACGTCTGCAAACACATTCATGATTTCCTGCCTCATACCTACAAACGTGATGATATTCCATTAAAGGAACTGAACCTCTCGTTTATCAACGACTTTGAGTATTTTCTACGCACGGAGAAAAAATGTCGCACCAATACTATTTGGGGTTATATGATCGTGTTAAAACACATTATTTCCATAGCGAGGAATGACGGTCGTTTGCCGTTCAATCCGTTTGCCGGATATATCAATTCGCCCGAAAGCGTGGACAGAGGATATATTACGAGAGAGGAGATACACACGATGATGAACACCGAGATGCCAGACAAGACACACGAACTTGTCCGAGACCTGTTTATCTTTTCGACGTTCACAGGCTTGGCATATTCCGATGTCAAGAACCTCGCGGAAGACAATCTGCAAACATTCTTTGACGGCAATCTGTGGATTATCACCCGAAGAAAGAAAACCAACAAGGAATCCAATATCCGTTTGTTGGATGTTCCCCGAAAGATTATCGAGAAGTACAAAGACATGACAAGGGATAACAAGGTATTCCCGATGCCGAGCAACACGACTTGCAACAAAAAGTTGAAAACCATTGCCGAATTGTGCGGAATAAAAGCTCATTTGACCTATCATGTGGCAAGGCATTCGGCAGCTACCACTGTACTCCTATCCAACGGAGTACCTATTGAGACCGTCAGCCGACTTTTGGGACACACAAACATTAAAACGACTCAAATCTATGCAAAGATAACCGCCCAAAAGATTAGTCAAGATATGGAAACTCTGTCGCACAAGCTGGAAGATATGGAAAAGAGCATTTGCGATACAATTCAACAATAACCGTCAGTCGCATATTTCCTCGCCCGTCCATTAAGTTAGTACAGACTTTATTGAAAGTGAAAAGGTCAAGCGGCAATGCCGTTTCGGGCAGAATCTTCCTCCTGCGGAGAGTATTCAGCCTGAAAACCTTTTCCCTTTCACGTCTGTACAATGGACGATGACGGCTACGGAAACAAACGACTGACGGAAAAGAATCGTCAAATAATAAACAACCTAAATAGACTTATACGGTCTATTCAAATTTCATTTGTCATTCAAAATAAAGGAACGCCATTTTTATGAGACAATGGGGAGGTGGTGGCAAACGGGAAACTGCACTCCCTCCAGAAAAGATTATATTGCCTTGCGGTACGACTTCCGTTGTGTTACCTCTGCGTCCTTCTTGGGCATTTTAATATTTGGAGTGTTTCACATTCGGTTGAGCAATTTTGCATCTGCATTCGTTTAAGTTTTACATCATAGCAGATATTTCTGACGGATTGAGTTAATGAATGCAAGAATGGATGACTGAATGAACGATTGGTTGTATTACCTATTGATTATATGCCGTCAAGCATTCAACATCAAATTGCTTTGGTCATACTTAAATTACCGACAAAATTCACCTGTTTTTACAATTTAAATTTTATGTTCAAGCGAACATAGCAAGTTGTGTTTTGAGGCACCGGAAATATTTCCGGTGCCTCAAAACTACTTGCTAAAGTTTTTCCCTCCAAAGTCGGGAAATATATGCGCAAAATAAAAAGTGAGTTACTCTTATTATCAAACCAAATTAATTCATTATCTTTGCATATAGTTCAATTTAATGATTGGTATGGAAGATATAAATAGACTTAAGTTGGTTTTGGTAGAAAAGAAGAAAACAGGGAAGTGGCTGGCAGAACAGTTGGGGAAAGATCCATCAACTGTATCAAAATGGTGTACCAATGTTTCACAGCCTGATTTAGTTACTCTTTCAAGAATAGCGGAACTATTAAATATTGAACGGAGAGAACTTATCAATAAGAGCAAGTGAATTTTATCTCTTTAATAATATATTAGCAAGAATATATATAAAATGACAAGCATACAGCAAAGAGAACAGCTGCAATCTCAGATTTGGAAAATAGCCAATGAGGTGCGTGGGGCTGTTGACGGATGGGACTTCAAACAATTTGTTTTAGGCACATTGTTCTACCGTTTCATCAGTGAAAATTTTACTGACTATATAGAGGGTGGAGACGATAGTGTCGACTATGCTTCTTTGCCTGACAGCGTTATCACTCCTGAGATTAAAGATGATGCAGTAAAAACAAAGGGATATTTTATATATCCGAGCCAGCTTTTTGCTAATGTGGTAAAGACAGCCAATACAAATCCGAATCTTAATACGGACTTGAAAGCCATCTTTGATTCTATCGAAAGCTCTGCTAATGGTTATGCTTCCGAAAAGAATATTAAAGGGCTGTTTGCGGATTTTGATACGACCAGTACAAGGCTTGGTAATACCGTTGAAAATAAAAACAGTCGATTGGCGGCTGTTTTAAAAGGTGTAGAAGGATTGAATTTTGGAAGTTTTGAGGAACATGAGATAGACCTTTTCGGTGATGCTTACGAATTTCTGATAAACAATTATGCTGCCAATGCCGGAAAGTCGGGCGGTGAGTTTTTCACGCCACAGAATGTTTCAAAGCTCATATCACGGCTTGCCATGCACGGACAGGCTACTGTCAACAAAATATACGACCCGGCTGCAGGGTCAGGTTCATTACTTTTGCAAGCCAAGAAACAATTTGAAGACCGCATCATTGAAGAGGGTTTCTTCGGTCAGGAAATAAATCACACCACCTACAACTTGGCTCGTATGAATATGTTCCTGCATAACATCAATTACGATAAGTTCAATATTGCACTCGGAGACACCCTCCGTGACCCGCAATTCGGAGACGACAAGCCTTTTGATGCCATTGTTTCCAATCCTCCTTATTCGGTGAATTGGATTGGTTCGGATGACCCCACGCTTATCAATGACGACCGTTTTGCTCCTGCCGGAGTACTTGCCCCAAAATCAAAAGCCGATTTTGCTTTCGTACTTCACGCATTAAGTTACCTTTCAAGCAGAGGAAGGGCTGCTATTGTATGCTTCCCTGGAATCTTTTATCGTGGAGGAGCAGAGCAAAAAATCAGGAAGTATTTGGTTGACAGCAATTTTATTGAAACTATTATATCATTGCCATCTAATTTGTTTTATGGCACTTCCATAGCCGTTAATATTTTAGTTCTTTCAAAACATAAACCGGATACCAAAATCCAGTTTATTGATGCGAGTGGGGAAAGTTTCTTCACCAAAGAAACGAACAACAATATCCTTGAAAACAAACATATAGATAGGATTATAGAAATTTTCGACAAAAAAGAAAATGTTGACTATATTGCCAAATCGGTTGATTATAAAGTCATTGCTGGGAATGATTATAACTTGTCGGTAAGCAGCTATATTGAAGTTGAAGACACTCGCCCGGAAACGAATATCAAGGAGCTGAACGAGCGTATTCATCGGATTGTGGTACGTGAGAATGAGTTGCGTGCAGAGATAGACAAGATAGTTGCGGAATTAGAGGAGGATGAATTATGAGCAAATTGCAAGAATTAATACAGAAGCTTTGCCCTAATGGCGTGGTGTATACAAAGTTGGGCGATATATTAGATTACGAGCAGCCGACAAAATATATAGTAGAAAATACGGAATATGATAATTCCTATGACATCCCAGTTCTAACAGCTGGACAAACTTTTATATTGGGTTATACTAATGAGAAGTTTGGAATATATCTAGCAAGTAAGGAAAATCCGACAATAATATTTGATGATTTTACGACATCATTTCATTGGGTTGATTTTGACTTTAAAGTTAAAAGTTCAGCAATGAAGATGTTAAGGCCAAAAGAAACTTTTGGAGGATCCTTCAAGTATGTTTTTTATGCAATGAAGTGTATTAAATATGAAGCTGTAGATCACTCTCGTCATTGGATATCAAAATATTCTCAATTTGAGATTCCTATACCGCCAATTGAGGTACAGGAAGAAATTGTTAGTATCCTCAATAATTTCACAAATCTTGCAGCGGAGCTGCAAGCGGAGCTGCAAGCGCGACAGGAACAATATGAATATTACAGAAATAAACTACTGAGTTTCAGTAATATAAATAGGGGGGGGTACGCAGGCGTAACTTGGATGAAAATGAGTGAGATAGGAACATTTATAAGAGGTAAACGATTTGTGAGGACAGACATTGTTAATGATGGTGTTCCCTGCATCCATTACGGTGATATGTACACATATTACGGACTATATGCAACTCAAAGTAAAGGGAGACTTCGAAGTGAGCTTGCCTCAAAAATGAGGTATGCTCAAAAGAACGATGTAGTAATCGTTGCCGCAGGTGAAAATAAAGAAGACATTGGAATTGGTTTAGCTTGGCTCGGAGACGAACCTGCTGCAGTGCATGATGCCTGTTTCATATTTAGAAGTGACTTGTATCCTCAATATGTTTCCCATTATTTGCGGTCAAATTATTATCACAAGCAAATTGTTAAGTATGTATCTGAAGGAAAAATATGTTCTATATCAGCCAAAGGTTTAGGTAATGCTATTATTCCGATACCTTCTTATGAAGAACAAGTAAGAATAGCTACATTACTTAATAATTTTGAGGCATTGGTTAGTGATCTTTCGCAAGGTTTACCTGCAGAGATAACCGCCGTGCAAAAACAATACGAATATTACAGAGATAAATTATTGTCGTTTCCAAGAAACGAGAAAATAAGTGCATAATATGGGACAGTCATTAAACGAAATAGCACAAAAACTTCGAGATACCGATAAAAAGGTCCAGCTAATCTATGCCTTTAACGGCGTCGGTAAAACGCGTTTGTCTCGCGAATTCAAGGAACTGATTTCTCCAAAGAATCCGGATGATGAATTGGAGGATACGAAAATAAAAATTTTGTATTATAACGCTTTTACGGAAGATTTGTTCTATTGGGATAATGAAGATTCTAACAGAAAACTCAAAATACAGTCAAACGGTTTTACTGACTGGATTCTTAAGGAGCAAGGGCAGGAAAGAAACATTGTAACTCATTTCCAACATTACACCAATGACAAACTGACACCACGTTTTAACGAGGAATATACAGCCAAAGATACAAACGGCAAAGATATTACTGTTAAGGCTTATACCGAGATTGTTTTCTCGGTAGAAAGCGGTAATGATGAGAAGATAGAGAATATAAAAATATCAAAGGGAGAAGAGAGTTGCCTGATTTGGTGTGTTTTCTATAGTATGCTTAGGCAAATTGTAGAAATTCTGAATATATCGGAACCAGATGAACGAGAAACCGAGCAATTCAATGACCTGAAATATGTTTTTATTGATGACCCTGTAAGCTCATTGGATGAAAATCACTTGATAGAGTTAGCAGTGAATATTGCAGAATTGATAAAGTCAAGTCAATCAGAGTTGAAGTTCATCATTACTACACATAATCCGCTGTTTTATAATGTGCTGTACAATGAATTTAATAATGCTGATAAACGTTATGGCTATAAACCTAAGCACTCCATAAAACGTAGGCTTGAGAAGAAGAATGACGGGACATATGTTCTCGTGGAACAAACGGCTGATTCGCCGTTCTCTTATCATCTATTTCTGTTGACAGAACTTGAAAAGGCTATAAAGTCGGGTGAAATCAAGAAATATCACTATAATTTTCTACGTCAAATATTGGAGAAGACTTCCTCTTTTCTTGGATATACTGGTTGGAAAGAACTCTTACCTCATGATGCGCAAGAGGCATACTATAACCGTATCATAAATCTATGTAGTCATGGAAAACATTCAGGTGAAGAGACTTCGTTGATTAAAGATGACGATAAAAGGGTTTTAACCTATTTAGTGAATAGCATTAGAACCATGTGTCATTTCAGAGACGAACAAACCAAAGACATAAATGAAGATGAAGCAATATAATACCATAGCAGAATCAAACAATTTTATAGTCCTTGATGACTATACCAAGTATAATGAACTTAACGAACCATCGGTTACATATCAATCGGAGGCAAGTCTTGAACGAGAGTTTATTCAAGATTTAGTAAGTCAAGGCTATGAATATCGTCCGGATATTTCGTCTCCCGAATCATTGTTGGCCAATGTCCGCGTACGGATTCAAGAGTTGAATGATGTGGAGTTTTCTGATAAGGAATGGTTACGGTTTGTTGAAGAGTATTTGGATAAACCGGGAGATTCATTGGTGGATAAAACCCGCAAGATTCACGATAATCATATCTACGATTTTGTTTTTGATGACGGGCATATAAAAAACATCTATATTGCAGACAAGCAAAATATAGCCCGGAACAAGGTGCAGGTAATCAATCAATTTGAACAGACCGGAACACAGGCTAATCGGTATGATGTGACGATATTGGTCAATGGCCTGCCTTTGGTGCAGATCGAACTGAAAAAACGCGGCGTTGCTATCCGCGAGGCTTTCAATCAGGTGCATAGATATTCCAAAGAGAGTTTTAATAGCGAAAATTCGCTGTTCAAATTTATTCAGGTGTTTGTCATATCGAATGGTACGGATAGCCGTTATTTTGCCAATACGGTAGAGCGGAACAAGAACAGCTTTGACTTTACGATGAACTGGGCAAGGGCAAATAATGCACCGATAAAAGATTTAAAAGATTTTACAGAAACTTTTTTCCAGAAAAATACATTGCTGAATGTAATTTTTACCTATTCGGTGTTTGATGTAAACAATACCTTGCTAATAATGCGCCCTTATCAGATTGCAGCGACAGAACGGATGCTGTGGAAAATAAAGAGTGCATATCAGGCAAAGAAGTGGGCTACAACAGAAGGTGGCGGATATGTTTGGCACACAACAGGCTCAGGAAAAACGCTTACCAGTTTCAAGGCTGCACGATTGGCAACACAATTGGATTTTGTTGACAAAGTATTCTTCGTTGTTGACCGTAAGGATTTGGACTATCAGACAATGAAGGAGTACCAACGGTTTTCTCCCGACAGTGTGAACGGCTCGGAAAGTACGGCAGGATTGAAACGGAATATCGAAAAAGATGACAACAAGATTATCGTCACCACTATTCAGAAGTTGAATAATCTGATGAAGAGTGAGGATAATTTGCCGGTTTATCAAAAGCAGGTTGTTTTCATTTTCGATGAATGTCATCGCTCCCAATTCGGTGAGGCGCAAAAGCAGTTGAAGAAAAAATTCAAAAAGTATTATCAGTTCGGATTTACCGGCACGCCCATATTTCCGGAGAATGCTCTTGGAGCGGAAACCACGGCAAGTGTGTTTGGCAGAGAATTACATTCATACGTGATAACTGATGCTATCCGCGATGAAAAAGTTCTGAAATTCAAGGTCGATTATAATGATGTACGTCCTCGGTTTAGGGCTATTGAGACAGAGGCTGACGAGCAGAAATTAAGTGCTGCTGAAAATAAACAAGCATTACTTCATCCTGCCCGTATCAATGAGATTTCACAATATATTCTACAGAATTTTAAGATTAAGACACATCGTAGTCAAGGAGACAAAAAAGGTTTCAATGCCATGTTTGCCGTTAGCAGTGTCGATGCTGCCAAATGCTATTATGATGAATTGAATCGATTGCAGAAAGACTCTGAAAGACCTCTTAAGATAGCAACGATTTTTTCTTTTGCGGCAAACGAAGAACAAAGTGCAAAAGGCGATATTCCGGACGAGAATTTTGAACCTTCTGCAATGGATGTCAGTGCCAAAGAGTTCTTGTCAAAAGCCATTGATGATTACAATGTTATGTTTAGGACAAGTTATAGCGTTGATAGCAAAGAGTTTCAAAATTATTATAGAGATCTTGCGAAGAGAGTGAAAAACAAAGAGGTGGATCTTGTAATAGTAGTGGGTATGTTCCTGACCGGTTTTGATGCGCCGACTTTGAATACGTTGTTTGTAGACAAGAACCTGCGTTTTCACGGGTTGATACAGGCGTTTTCACGCACAAACCGAATTTACGATTCAACCAAGACTTTTGGCAATATAGTAACTTTCAGAGATCTTGAACAGCATACCATTGATGCTATAACTTTATTCGGGGATAAGAATACTGCAAATTTTGTCTTGGAAAAGAGTTATAGGGAGTATTTGGAGGGCTTTAAAGACTTCGCTTCAGGAGAGGCTAAGAAAGGTTATGTTGAAATTGTAAAGGAATTGGATGACAGATTTCCTGATGTAGATAAGATTGTTACAGAACAAGAGAAAAAGGACTTTGTCAAACTATTTGGAGAATATTTGCGTGTAGAAAATATTTTGCAGAATTATGACGAATTTACCGCACTTAAAGCATTCCAAACATTAGATGTCAACAACTCGGAAGCAGTTGAGGCATTTAAGGGCGAGTATTTTGTTTCGGATGAAGATATTGCCGAGATGCAAAAAATGGAGATTCCATCAGACAGAATGATCCAAGATTACAAATCGACATATAACGACATACGGGATTGGTTGAGAAGAGAAAAAGATGGAAAACAGCATGAAAACTCGAAATTAAATTGGGATGATGTAGTTTTTGAGATTGATTTGCTCAAATCCCAAGAGATAGATTTGGATTATATTCTTGAGTTGATATTCGAAAAAAATAAAAAGAAGATGGATAAATCTTCTTTGACAGAGGAAATCCGTCGAGTTATCAGGTCAAGTGTAGGAAACAGAGCCAAAGAAGGTTTGATTGTTGATTTTATCAACAACACAAATTTGGATGTTTTTACAGATAGAACGGATGTAATAAAGGCATTCTATGAATATGCACAGACCGAATTGAAAAAAGAGGCTACCGCTTTGATTGCAGGTGAAAATCTGAATGAAAAAGAAGCCAAACATTATATAGAGCTCTCTTTGAAACGTAAATTTGCAAGTGAAAACGGGACAGACTTTAATAACATAATGCCTAAAATGAGTCCTCTTAATCCGCAATATTTAACGAAGAAGCAGACAGTATTCCAAAAAATCGTGGCATTTATTGAGAAGTTCAAAGGAGTTGGAGAACAATTGTAACATGAGATAATATGACCGATACTTCTGTTTTGAGTTGGAACACAATAGAACTTCATTATTGGTTTAATGATGATAGTCACACAATGAATGCCGTTGTATTCAATAAGTGTGAGTATGAATTTTTAGGCATAGCTAAAGAGATTGCACAAAAATTAAAGGTTGATCTTGAAATTGAAACAGAACCTCTTGGCGAAGGAGGTTTGCGTAGTTGGTTCAAATTCAAAGCAAAAGACAAGGATGCTATTAAAGTAGGAGTTATATTGTATATTATTACGACTCTTTTGGGTACTCCTTTGACGACTACAATTGATGAATTGACTCGTGTGGCTATTCAATCTGTCTTTGAAAGTACAGAGGTTAAACAATTGAAAGAGCAAAAAGAGATAGCTGAATTAAAACTTGATATAGCAAAAATAGAAGCTGAAACAAAGCGATTGAGCAGAAGTATAGATGAAAATGTAGTCAAGAAAAAACGTTCTAACTATTACGAGAATATAAGCTCTTGCAAGAAAATCACTAAAGTAACGATTGACATAACTGATGATTTAAAGAAAAATATTTATTTGGGACGAGAAGTCATCAAAGCGGATTTTCCCAATTATATCATGACTTCCGATGATTTAGAACCTGATAGTGATGAAAATGCAGTGATAGAAATTATTTCTCCTGTTTTGAAGAAAGGTAAATATAAATGGTCTGGAATTTATAATGGTGTGGTAATTCAGTTTACTATGAAATCCAATGAATTTAAAACTTTGGTTCAAACAGGACAAGTTATTTTCAAGAATGGTTCATCAATAAACTGCCATTTACTCACTTATAAGAAGGTCAATGCCGAAGGAGAAGTTAAAATCACAGGGTACGAGGTTGTTTTAGTGAATCATTATTTTGAGAATGATAAACCTATAGAAACTCCGGAAGGAAAAAGAAATAGGCAAATTAGAGAAGCAGAATCAAACCAACTTACTTTATTTGATTATGATAACATTTGACGATATAAAAAAGCTGATAGCTAAAGACGAAACAAGAACTTTGGAATTGAAGAAAACAACTGGTGAACTCTATAAAGGAATGGAAACTGCCTGTGCGTTTCTCAATTCCGATGGCGGTTGGCTGATGTTTGGTATAACACCTTCATTGAAAATTGATGGACAAAACGTAACAGATAACACAAGGCAAGAGGTTGGCAATGCCCTTCGAAAAATAGAACCTGCAATAGACGTGGAAGTTCAATATGTAGAACTTTCTGAAAAGCCGGATTATTATGTTATAGCGATTTATTTCGATTCCAATAATTTCAAGAACGGACCATATTCATTCGATGGCAGGGCATTTTATAAGGTAGAGAGTACTACGGTATTGATGCCAAGGCAAATGTATGAAGAGCGTTTGAAGCTCAGTAATCCCCAGCGATTTAGTTGGGAGAATACCTCAAACTCGGAAATAACCATTAATGATATTGATACTGAATTGTTGTATCAGACTCTGCATGATGGTATTGGCTCAAGGAGAATTCACGCTTCTGCGATGACTATTCAAGATCCTGTAAAGATTATGCAGAAACTTGGTGTGGCAAGAAAAGATGGCATGATATTGAACGCTGCTAATGTGTTGTTCGGCAAAGAACCGACATCTATTCATTCTCACTGTAAAATCCGTTTAGCTCGTTTTGAAGGTACAGACAAAAGAGTATTTCGAGACCAAACTGTTTGTGAAGGGAATCTGTTTGAACAATATGATGCCGTTATGGATTTTTGTTTGAAACACTTGAATTTGGCTGGTCGGATGGATAGTAAATTCAGACAAGATACATTGACGGTTCCATATGAAGCTATAAAAGAGGCTACAATCAATATGCTTTGCCATCGTTCTTGGAATGCCGAAAACACAACTCCGAGTTTGGCTATATATGATGACCGCATTGTATTTCAAAATCCGGGAGCATTTCCGCTTGGTATGACATGGCAGGATTTTGTGAATGACCAAATCGGTTCTCTTCCTGCCAACCCAACTATTGCGAATGTTTTTTATCGCCGTGGAACAATGGAGGCTTGGGGACGAGGACTCGGACTTATTATGGAAAGTTGTACGGAACAAGGACTGCCTGCCCCCGAAATCAAAGTTATCCCTCCGTTTGTGAATCTTACAATATGGTTCAGACAATCACTGACTGGTGGTGTAAAAACATCAGCACCCCAAGTGAAAGAATTATACACCCCAAGTCACCCCCCAAGTGGTGAAGATTTCACCTCAAGTCACAACAAAATACACAATCAGTCGAATATTGTTACACCCCAAGAAAAGGTTTTTGAATTTTGTAAATCACCTAAGAGTATCGTTGAAATAGCTGAAATGCTTGGAGTAAATGACAGAAGATGGGTGCGTAAGAAGTATATTGCTCCGTTTATTGGTACAAAGCTTCAAATGACTATTCCAGATAAACCAAATAGCCAGAATCAGAAATATATTAGTATTGAAAAGTGATACTAAAAGTAGCCAACCTCTTTGTACTATCAAGGATTTTGGCTACTTTTGCACAAGAGTTATTTGACAGCAAAGCATAGCAAAACGCTGAAAATCGCACGGTTTCTTAGTCGTTACCATTACTTTTCAGATACTCCGTTAAATGTTTATTCTTCAAACGGTTGTGTTAAACCGTTCATAATCTAAAATAAACTGTGTTAGCAAAGTTAATATTTTATTCTTTTCCTTAGCTGACACAGTTCAAATTACGGACTCAGCTAAAGAGAATAATCTTCTATATTATAGGCAGAACGAAACCTATCTTCCAAAACCTTCCTAATATCCGATTCACGAAACAGCACTTTGCCCGGAAGCTGAATAAAAGGGAAAACGCCATCATCCCGATAATACTGCAAAGTTCTACGGCTGATTTTAAGTATAGAACAAAGTTCTTCACTTGTCAGATACCGTTCACCCTCAAACATGGGCTTATTATTCTTCAATGCATATTCTATATAAGGTAAAGCCCTA
>OGDD01001497.1_pt1 | contig 17375 bp, 13 predicted proteins | sample 1570301 | NCBI WGS metagenome assembly OGDD01 (sample SAMEA2581971, study PRJEB24529) | metagenome | biome: Human gut stool | place: China | collected 2011 | reverse complement strand
GCGACCCCAACCTTGGCACAGATGTGCTCTACCAACTGAGCCATGTCCGCATGTGGTGGGCGATACAAGATTTGAACTTGTGACCCCTTCCGTGTCAGGGAAGTGCTCTCCCCCTGAGCTAATCGCCCGTCTCAGGTGTGCGCCTCAGCGCGGGATTAACTATAGCCGAGCAGAATTTCAGATGCAACAACATTTTTCAAAATTTTTGAGATCGTTTGGTTTTCCCTGGTAGAACGCGAGAACCGACCAATTTCCCGCCCCTTTGCAAAGCGCATCGCATCATATTGCCGTATGCGGAGCCCACATCCGACCGTCCACAAACGGCCCTCCCCCCTCCGACGAAAGCCTCTCCGAAAACCAGTTTCCATTATTTTCAAATGAGGCCTTGCGCTTGAACGGGCGATTGCGTATAGTACTTCTTCGCAAGCGGACATGGCTCAGTTGGTAGAGCACAACCTTGCCAAGGTTGGGGTCGCGGGTTCGAGCCCCGTTGTCCGCTCCATTGCATTTGAGGAGCCGGTTGTTTCAATCGGCTCTTTTCATATCACGGCGGCTTGGCCAAGTGGTAAGGCAGAGGCCTGCAAAGCCTTTACCCCCGGTTCGAATCCGGGAGCCGCCTCCATCGCGGCATCAACGGGCGTCCCATGGGGCGCCCGTTTTGCATAGGGCGGCTATTTCCCCTATCCCACCAGCTTGATCAGACGGACCTGCGTGCCCGGGGCATCCGCACGGCGTCGCACCTCCACACTGTCCACGAGCATGCGCATGAGTTTGATGCCGCGACCGCGTTCGAGGCTCTCGGCGGGCTCCTCCCCGTCTGCGATCTCATAGCCGCAACCGCAGTCTCGCACCTCGATGATCACGCGATCGGGATATGCATAGACGCTCATGGAACCGCCCTCGCCGCCGCAGGCGTGGTCGTACGCGTTGGACAGTGCTTCCCCCGCCGCGAGAGCCACATCGAAGCACTCCTCGCGCGTGAGCGGAAGCGTGCCCAAAAGCTCCGCCACGCGATGGCGGTATTCGGCGAGGTGCTCAACACCCCGCTGGATGGTGAAGCTCTTGCTCCACAGCGGAGGCACATCGGGTGCTATGACCGGGATTGCGGGTCGCTCGACAGTCGATACATGCAAGATGTCGATCAGGCGCGCGATCTGCAAAAAGCGCGCGACATCCGGAGATGCGTTCACGAGCGACAGAAGCCCCTCACGCCCGTAGAGGGCGCGGGCACGCGACAGCAAGAAGGCGAGACCCGTCGAATCGATGAACGTCACGTTCTGGCAGTTCACCAAGATGCGACGCACGCCGCTGTCGATCAGGGCGTCGACCTGCTCACGCAGGCGCGGCACCGACGCGAGGTCGATGTCGGTCGTGGGTGCGATGACGGCTATGTCGTTCCATTCATTCATGCTGCTATGGTTCCCCAAACTCCCCCATCCGATACGCCACCCCACCACAGGGCGGCATCGCACACGGCCCTAGGACTCGTCCATGCGAAGCGCGACGAGAGCGATGTCGTCGTCGAGCGCGGAACCGGTGAACGTATCGAGTTCCGCCAGGACCTTTGAGCACAGGCCGTCGATACCGGCGGAAGCGGAGCGCAGCAGGGTCTCTCGCAAGCGGGCCTCGCCGAAAAAGCCGCCCGAAGTATCACGGGCCTCGATGGCGCCGTCGGTGTACATGAACAAGATGTCACCGGGATTGAAGGCGAACGCGCCGTTCTCATACACCATGGAGGGGAACGCCCCCACAACGCCCGACTGAACGCTCAACAGCTCCGCCTCGACGCCGCCGGACGCATCCCGCCTCAGCAGCATGGTGGGCGGATGACCCGCCGAGCAATAGGTCGCCCTGCCATGACGCAAATCGATCTTTGCAATGAACACCGTAACGAAGGTCTCCACCCTCGAGAAGCTCATGAGCATGCGGTTGAGTGAACGCGCCATGCGCGCGGGGCTCGCGCCCTCCCACGCGTAGGCGGTGAGCGCCGTCTTGACGAGGGCCGACATCGAGGCGGCCTCGACGCCCTTGCCCGACACGTCGCCCAAGATCATGACGGCGCGATCATCGGGCAAGCGGATCAGCGTGTAGAAATCGCCGCCCACAAGCGCCTGGCGCGTAGCGGACGAGTAGAGCGAATCTGTCGTGATGCCGGGGACGGAGCCGAGGTCGTTGCGCATGCCGGCCTGCAGCGTCTGCGCGATGCGGCGCTCGCTCTTCTGTTGCAGGGCGCCCTCCATGATGAGCTCGAAATCGTGCGCGACGTGCGTGAGGTAATCGAATTCCATGTCGTCGACGGGCTCTTGTGAGCCATCACGCAACAAGAGGAAGCGTCGCGGCGGAAGCACCGTGGAGAAGGGGCCCGCGTCCTCGACGAACACCGCCTCCTCCAAATTGGGGCCATTATCCATGAACACGCCCTGACACGGCAGACCGTGGCGCTCAAGCCACTCGCCGATCCACGTGATGCGGTCGACACGGGCCAGCCTGATCTGCTTGGGGTCCTCCGTGACGGAAAGCGGGCCCGTGTCCGCGTTGAAGGCGTCGGAGCGCGAAGAGGCACCCACGCGAGCGGCGGGCGCGGTCACGGAGAAGAACATCTCGTCGGCGTCGCACGGCAGGTCGATGCGGCGCCCGCCATCGAGCTCGATAATGTAGACGCCGCGCTCCATGTCATTCAACACAGGCAGCAAGCGGCAGGAGAGTTGCTCGAGGACCTCCTCGATCATCTCGCGCCATGCGGCAACCGGATCCGACCCTGCGGCGTACAAGGCCTCGCGAATGCGCGTGAGCGACCGTGTGAGGCCGGCCGTGCGGGCGGCTCGCAGGGAGCTCACCACGCCGACCAATTCGATGGAGAGGTAGTCGCAGATGACCTCGAGCACACGCACATCGGATACCCGTGGCGAACAGGGTCGCGTCCATCCGAGCTCGACGATGCCAAGCACCTGCGTGCCGAAGTAGACGGGAACGGCGATGAGCGTCTTGAAGGGCGGCATGTCCTGGCTGCGGACATTATGACGGATGCGCGCATCCAGATCGTAAAACGATCCGGGGACCGTCGGGTCGTCCGGATCACCGGGAACGAGCGAGATGCGGCACGCCCGCTGCTCGCGCAGGACGTGCGTCGCCACACCAGCGCCATAGGGAATGAACGCAGGAACGCGGGAGCCCATGAGGCTGCGGCTCACGCCGCGCAGCTTGAATCCGCCACTCTCGGCGAAATAGATCGTCGCGCCCGCGGCGTCGAGTGTCTCGGCCATGCGATTCAAAACGGTGTCGAGCAACGTGGGCATATCGTTGGAACCCACTGTGGACATGATCACGGACAGCGTGCCAGAAAGGCGCTTATTCGCCGCCTTGAGCTCAGACAGCAGGCGCTGCGTCTTGCGGTCGTAGGCGTACTGCTCCTCGAGGCTCCTGATGGCCACGACATAGCGATGCGCATGGCCTCCCTCGCCCTCGGGGCTCCCGGAAAGCTCGATGGCGCGCACGCGGACGGGAATGAAGGAGCCGTCCGCGAGTTTGAGCATGAGCGTGTTCTCGGAACCGTCTGCCGTGAAGGGCACGCTGTGGCCCATCGAACGCTCAAATGAAACGCTATACAGCAAGTCCTTGATGTCGGCGCCGACGACCTGCTCCCTGCCGATCTTCCCAAGCGAAAGCATCTGGCGGTTCACATGGGCGACCGTGCCGTCGGCGTCGCAGATGGCAACGGCGTCGCTCGTCACCTCGACGAGCCGGGCAACATCGCTCAATTCCTCGTTGTGCATGCGTTCCATGCGCATCCTCCCGCCGACTCGACACGGCGCGGGCGCGCTCATCGCACGACCGCGTGCGATAGATAGTAAAAAACCCAAACCCCGAAGGGTTTGGGTACTGTTCACGTGGTGTCGGAGGCGGGACTTGAACCCGCATGACCAAAATCGGTCACTAGCACCTCAAGCTAGCGCGTCTGCCAATTCCGCCACTCCGACGTTCGCAACAGGGAGTATATTAACCTGGATTCCGCCGACTGTGCAAGTCTTTTTTCCAAAAAAGTTAGAAATATTTTTCCAGACGCCATTACACCAGGTCAGAGGCAAAAAGATCGATCTTTCCGGAAGCGTCGACGGCAGAAGCGGCAACACGGTCGGACGCGATCTTGGTATATGCCGGGTGCGCGAGCGGGATGAGGGGCAGGCTCTCCCCCGCCATGGACAGGGCATCTTGGATCAGTGCACGACGGGTTGCGACGTCGGTCGTCTGGCGCGCCTCGGCGAGGACGTGATCGAGCTGCTCGTCTCGATACGCGCTGATTCCCGCCGACGATCGATCATATGCGAGCAGCTCATCCACAATCGCCTCGAGAGCGGGCACGGGCGGCTCGAGAGCCCTCAGCGCGCAATCGAACTCCGCGGCGCGATAGCGCTTCACAAAATCATCCGTATCCAACGCCTCGGTCTTGACCGAAAACCCAGCGGCCTCGAGATCGCGCACGACATGCGCCACCACCCGGGCGCCCGTTCCTCCCTTGCGGTAAATCAGATCGATATCGAGGTCGAGCTGATCGGGCAGGGGCACATCGGTCTCGGAGCCCCCTTCGGCAGAACCCTCCCCTTCCACAGGATCATTCTGCAGCGCCGCGAGCTTGGCGGCCTCGACCAGTTGAAGCGAACCCTCGGGATCGTATGTGCACGCATCCCAGGGCTGCATCTCGGCAACGCGAGGGGAAATGGGACCGAGGGCGGGCTCGCCGCTGAATTTGAGCACCTTGCGGCACAGGGCCTCGCGATCGACGGAAAGACAGGCGGCACGACGCATCTCGGGGCGGGAAAACACCCCGGACACGCAGTTGAGGGAGAGATAGAGCAAGCCGCCCTCGACTCCGTGCACAAGACGGGCATCCACCGCCATCGAACGGCCGTCAGGAGCGGGGGTCGCGATATCCTCGGCGTCGGAGAGCTGGTCGACGGGAACGTCGGTGATGTCGATATTGCCAGCTCGGAACTGCTTGTACGCCGCAACCGTGTCGGACATGGGGTCGAGCAAGACGCCCGCGGCAAGTGGCGCGCCGATGGCGCAGTCGGCGAAAGACGCGAGCATCACACCGCGCCCGCGCTCCCACGGGTACTTGAGGGCAAAAGGCCCGTTGCCAACGGGCTTCAAGGCGAATGCCTCGGGATCTGCCAATGCCGCGGCGGGGACGGGACCCAGCGCGGGATGAGCCGTCACGTGGTCGAAATATGGGCACGGCTGGGTGAGGGTGACCACGAAGGTGGCATCGTCGGGGCAGCGAAGACCGACCATCTCCGAAGCCCGACCAGCGCGCAGCGCCTCGTAGCCATCCACCAGGCGCAGCAACGAACCCCACCGCCCGAACTCGGGCTCGGCATCAGACGTGCCCTCATCGCTGGAAATAGCACGCACAAGGCGCTCCCATGCGATCTTGAAAGACGACGCGGTCACGCGCTCCCCATTGTGAAAAACAGCATACTCCGGAAGCTTGAACGTGAACGTGCACGCGTCATCTGAGACGGCGCACGACAGCGCAGCGCCGGGGACAAGCTCCCCGTTGGCATCGAACCGCATCAGGGGCGTGAAAACGGCGGAGAGCACCTGCAGGCCCGCACGATCTTGAACCAGCAGGGGATCGATCTCGGAAAGCTTCCCAACACGGCATTTCAACCAGGATGCGGGGACGGTCTTCGCACCACCCTGGGATCCGCCCTCCTGCCCCCCGCATGCGGAGAGCGCGGACATCGCGGCAATACCCATGGCCGCACCGCAAAGGGTTCGTCTATCGATCATCAAAAGTCCTCCCGGCTTTCGCGCGGTTGCATATCGCATCCACTCTAAACGAAATGAGCGCGCAAGAACCGACTTTCCACGCACTATTCAGGCGACCCATGGAGGCACTTCATCTTGTCCGGTAAAAAGAAGGACCCGCCGGCAGCGGGTCCTTCGAATATTCGATGTGAAGCGCGTCGGCAGACGGGCTTACAGATCGATGTGAGACTCCTTGATGGGGAACGGAGCCGCGTAGTGGCAGGCGCAGTAATGGCCCTCGCCGATCTCGCGGAACTCAGGGGTCTCCTCGGAGCACTTGGCCTGAGCGATCGGGCAGCGGGTGTGGAAACGGCAGCCGCTCGGCGGATCGATCGGGCTCGGCGGATCGCCGGCGAGGATGATGCGCTTGCGGTTCTGCTGCACATCCGGGTCCGGAATCGGAACTGCGGAGAGCAGGGCCTGCGTGTACGGATGGTTCGGCTCGGCGTACAGGCTCTTCCAATCGGAGAGCTCGACCATCTTGCCGAGGTACATGACGGCCACGCGGTCGGAGATGTGCTGCACGACGGACAGGTCATGGGCGATGAACAGGTAGGCGGTGCCGTACTGCTTCTGCAGGTCCTTCAGCAGATTCAGGACCTGGGCCTGGATGGAGACGTCCAGGGCGGAAACAGGCTCGTCGCAGATGATGAGCTTCGGGCGCAGGATGAACGAGCGAGCGATGCCGACGCGCTGACGCTGACCGCCGGAGAACTCGTGCGGGTAGCGGTTGATGTGCTCGGGGTTGAGGCCGACCACGTCAAGCAGCTCGCGAACGCGCTCGATACGCTCCTCGGAAGTGCCGATGCCGTGAATGACCATAGGCTCGGAGATGATCTCACCGATGGTCATACGGGGGTTCAGGGATGCATAGGGATCCTGGAAGATGAACTGCATCTCGCGGCGCATGGCCTTGAGCTCCTTCTTGTTCATCTTGGAGATGTCGCGACCCTCGAAGTAAACCTTGCCGGAGGTCGGCGGATCAAGGTGCATGATGGCGCGGCCGGTGGTGGACTTACCGCAACCGGACTCACCGACCAGGCCGAACGTCTCGCCGGAACGAATCTCGAAGGAAAGGTCGTTGACAGCGGAGACGACCTTCTTGGAGAACTTGCCACCCATGAAGCCGGAGCCGGTGGGGAACTCCTTATGCAGGTGCTCGACCTTGAGCAGGGGCATGTTGTTATCTGCCATTTAGGCCTCGCCTCCCTTCGTGGCGGCGACGTTCACGTCGTCGGGAATGGCGGTCGGAACCGTACAGCGGGAACGGGACGTATCGGGTGCGAAGCGCTTCACGAACGCATCGTCATCGGCGTAGTGGCACTCGGAGTAGTGACCGTTATCCATAACGAACTTCTGCGGGCGCTCCTTGTGGCAGAGCTCGGTTGCATAGGGGCAACGAGGTGCAAAGGCGCACCCCTTGGGGAGGTTCACGAGCGACGGCGGGTTGCCGTGGATCGGCGTGAGGGGCTTCTTCTCGTCAGTCGCCTGCTCGGGAATGGAGCGGATCAGACCCCAAGTGTAGGGGTGGCGGCTCTCGTAGAAGATCTCCTCGGCGGTACCGAACTCAACCGGGTGACCGGCGTACATAACCATGATCTTGTCGGCCATGTCGGCGACGACGCCCAGGTCGTGAGTGATCATGATGATCGCGTTGCCGTTCTTCTCCTGCATCTCCTGCATGAGCTCGATGATCTGAGCCTGAATGGTGACATCGAGAGCGGTGGTGGGCTCGTCGGCGATCAGGATGTCGGGGTCGCAGGCAAGGGCCATGGCGATCATGACGCGCTGACGCATACCGCCGGAGAACTGATGAGGATACTGGTTGACGCGCTTTTCAGGCTCGGGGATACCCACGAGGTCGAGCAGCTCGGTAGCGCGCTTCAGGGCCTCCTGCTTGGAGTAGCCGCGGTGCAAGCGCAGGCCCTCGCCCACCTGACGGCCGATCTTGTAAACCGGGTTCAGGGAGGTCATGGGATCCTGGAAGATCATGGCGATATCGTTGCCGCGGACGTGCTGCATCTCCTCCTCGGTCATGTTGAGCAGGTCGCGACCGCGGTAGGTCACGGAGCCGCCCTCAATCTTGCCGGGGGGCATGGAGATGAGGCCCATGATGGTCATGGCAGTCACGGACTTACCGGAGCCGGACTCGCCCACCACGCCGAGGGTCTCGCCACGGTCGAGGGTGTAGGACACGCCGTCGACGGCATGCACGACGCCGTCCTCGGTGTGGAAGTACATCTTGAGATCGTCGACCTCCAGCAGGTGCTGACCCTCGGGGATCGGCTGCTCCTTCAGGTCGACGTAGTTGTCGTTCTTCTTAGCCATGGTTTTACGCGTCCTTCATCTTCACGTCGAGAGCATCGCGCAGGCCATCGCCGAGCAGGGTGAAGGCGAGCACGGTGGTCAGAATGGCGAGACCGGGGAGGATCATGAGCCAGGGCTCGGTCTGCAGGAACTTCTGACCCTCCTGGATCAGGGTGCCCCACGAGGGATCCGGCGGGATGACGCCCATGCCGAGGAAGGACAGGGCGGACTCGGTCAGGATGGCACCGCCGATGTTCATGGTCGCGTACACGACGATGGAGGCGACGGAGTTGGGGAAGATGTGGCGGGCGATGATGCGAGCATCGGACGCACCCATGGCGCGGGCGGCGTCGATGTAGTCGCTCTCCTTGACGGAGAGGATCGCGGAGCGGAACACGCGGGCGATCTGCGGCCAGCCGAGGATGCCGATGGCGAAGAACACGTTCTGGATGCCGTTGCCGATGACCGCGATCATGGCGATGACGAACAGCGTGTACGGGAACGCCAGGAAGGTATCGGCGAGACGCATGATGATCGTATCCCAGATACCGCCGTAATACGCCGCGATGGCGCCCATCACCAAACCGATGATGGTGGAGATACCGGTTGCGACGATACCGACAGTGAGGGAGATGCGGGCGCCGTAGATGACGCGGGAGAGCACGTCGCGACCGAGGGTGTCGGTGCCGAACGGGTGCTCAAGAGACGGCGCAAGGCGGGAGTTTGCCGCCATGGTGGCCGTGTCGGATGCGGTCGGATCGCCCAGAACCTGCGGGACCCACAGATCGGCGGTGACCGCGACGAGGATGATGATGGTAAGCCACACGACGGCGAACATCGCGAGCTTGTTCTTCCTCAGACGCTTGAAGGCGTCGCCCCAAAGGGTGCGCGTGGGCTTGTCGGACTTATCGGCGACGACATGATGCTCCGCCGCGACGGCACGGGCCTGATCGCCCATGTTGCTCATTGGATACTGCACGCTACTCCCCTCCTACTTCTCGCTCTTGTTGCCAAGGCGGATACGCGGATCGAGGAACGCGTAGCTCACATCGACAATGAGGTTGATGATCATGACCACGAACACGATGACGGTGACGGAACCCATGACGATGGGCCAGTCGCGCTGAGTGATGGCGACGTAGGTCATCTGACCGATGCCGGGCCAGTTGAAGACCGTCTCGGTCAGGATGGCACCGGCGAGCATGGCACCGAAGTCCATACCAATATATGTAACGACCGGGATGAGGGCGTTCTTGAGCGCGTGATGGAAGATGATGGAGCGCTTGGAAAGACCCTTGGCCTTAGCGGTGCGAATGTAATCCTGGTTCATAACCTCGACCAGCTGGGAGCGCATGATGCGCGCCGTGTAGGCGGTGGAGACGGCGGCCAGGGTGACGGCCGGCAGGATGTAATAGGTCCACGCGGGGAACTGCGGGAACGGACCGGGCACGCCGGAGACCGGAAGGGCGACCGCGCCACCCGTGGCGTTCTTAAGCCAGATGCCGAAAATCAGCTGCAGCAGCAGGCCGAGCCAGAAGGCGGGCATTGCGACGAGCATGGACGTGGTGAGCGTGACCAGGATGTCCCAGAAGGAGTAGCGCTTGATGGCGGAGATGATGCCAGCGCCGATACCCACGAAGGCCTCGATCACGATGGCGACCAGCGCGATCTGAACCGTATGCGGATACGCCTCAAAGATCATGTCCTTGACCGCACGGCCCTTCTGATAAGAAGTGCCGAGGTCGCCCTGGAGCAGATTGCCGAGGTAGTTGAAATAACGGTCGACCATCGGGGTCTCGATGGTGTTACCGTCTTCATCGAAGACGATATTGCCGTTCTCGTCCGTCACGATCAAACCGTGAGCGGCGCGGATGTTCATCTCCGTCTGGGGATCCATCTTCTTCTCGCCGGCGATCAGCTTGATCGGGTCGCCGGGCACGACATTCTGCATGATGAACAGAATGAGCGTGACGCCGAGGAAGACCGGGATGAACTGTAGGATTCGCTTGAGGATGTACCTGAGCACAGCGATACCCTCCCTAGTCTCATGGACACTACACCTAGCTGCAGTAGCATGCAGCATAAACTGTGATTATACGTCACTTGTCACTGAATACTGCGGGGATTATGCGTAGATATGCAGTCCACGCCCCCATTTCCATACAAATCCAAAGCTCGTTACACAAAAAGCAGGACACCGCTTGCGCGATGTCCTGCTGTTCATAGCGCTTCTCGCTTTACGAGCGATCGAAACTATGCGAGCTCGGCGGTCTCGAAATGCGGCTTGGTCTGAGCGTCGTAATTGAAGGACTTCATGCGCTGGGAGCCAATGTAGTTGTGAGCGTAGAACATGATCGGGATGACCGGCATGTCCTTGCCGATGGTTCCGCAGATCTTACGGCAAGCGGCCTTGCGCTCCTCCTCGTCCTGAATCTGACGGGCGGCCAGCATGGCGGCGTCCATCTCCGGGTTGCTGTACTCCTCGTAGTTGTTGTCAGCACCGGTGAAGAAGTTCGGGTACAGGAAGTTGTCCATGGTCGGGTAGTCGGCAGTCCAGCCAAGGCGGCCGAGGCTGAAGTTCTTGTCGGACAGCTGCTGCAGGTAGGTAGCCCACTCGACGGTCTCCTGGGTGACCTTGATACCCACGGCCTCGAGGTCGAGCTGGACGGCGGACATGAGGTCGCCGTGATCGCCGTCGCCGTTGTAGTTCAGCGTGATCTCGACATCGCGCTTGCCGTCGGCGTTGGCGGGGTAACCGGCCTCATCGAGGAGCTTGGCGGCAGCCTCGGGATCGTACTTGCAGTCCTCCCAGACGTTCTCGGGGGAATCGTCGATGGAGGTCGGCATGATGGAGGTAGCCGGCATACGGGAGCCCTCGAACAGGGTGTCGACGATGTTCTGGCGGTTGATGGCCAGGGAGACGGCGCGACGGACCTTCGGGTCGGCGAGGACCGGATCGGTCGGGCTCGGGATCAGGAAGTAGGTGGAGAGCTCGGTGCCGAGCAGGCACTGCTTGCCGGGAGTGGAGGTAAAGCCGTCCTCGGACTCGCCATACTTCTCGACGCACTCCTTGATCTTGCCGCTCGGGATGGCAGCGAAGTCGATGGAGCCGGCCTGGAACTCGTTGAACGCGGTGTCCGGGTTCTTCTGGATGGACATGTACACGCCGTCGAGGCTGGGCTTCTCACCGTAGTAATCCTCAAAGCGGGCCAGGGAGATGTACTGGTTGTGCTTCCAGGGCTCGGTCATCATGAACGGACCATTGCCGATGGGCTTCTCGAGGAACGCCTTGGGATCCTCGTCAGCGCAGGCCGGAACGGGGGCGAGGCCGGGATGGCAGCAAACGGCCGGGAAGTCGGCCATGGGGTCGGTCAGGGTGACCTCGAGGGTCAGCTCATCGACGGCCTTGAGGCCGGAGAACTCGTCGGTGTCGCCGGCGTTGAACTCGGCGTAACCGGCAACCGGGGCGAGGTGGTAGCAGATGTCGGAGGGAGTATCCATCTTGGGAGAGGCGACGCGCTTCCAGCCGCGGATGAAGGACTCAGCGTCGACGGGATCGCCGTTGTGGAACTTCATGCCCTCACGGAGCTTGAAGGTGTAAACGCGACCGTCCTCGGAGACCGTGGGGGCCTCGGCGGCGCAGCAGGGAACGGCGGAAGCGGAATCCCAATCCCACTCCATCAGGCCGTCGAACACGTTGAAGACGACCGCGGTGCCCTGGTTCTCCTGGGCGTTATACTGATCGATGAACGCGGGCTCGGAGAGGTAGAAGTTCATGACCTTCTTGCCGGAAGCGTCGCCGCCACCGTTCTCGCCGCCACCGCAGCCAGCGAGGGCTGCCACAGCGCCGGTAGCAAGGGCGCCGCCGATGAAGGTACGACGACCCATCACGGGCTGGGAAAACTTGAAATTAGCCATGCCATCCTCCTTATAATGCAGGTTCACGGAGCACGACGCCGGTTGAGCACCCCTTTGGTGCGACCGGGGGTGCGAACACGTTGTCTTGCCCCGTTGCGCTTCGCGATGCCGCTAGGCTGTTCGGCTTCGCGCGATGGCCTATACCATAGCGCACTTTTGCATAATGGAGTACGAGTTTTCTGCCCTATTCCTGGCATTTTCTTTAGCCTGTTAGAGTATATGCAGGTAGATCGGCACTTTAGTGCATAAAAGAACGGCGAGGGGAACCTGAATACCCGACACAATGTTTCAACTGTGTAACGGAAGATCCTCCCCCCGTATACCTTTGGCGGAAACAGATCGACCGCCGGCCAATTTCCCCACACCTATTTACCGCCGATACGCTACAGCCTTGGCGACCGCCCATGAAAAAGACCCGACCGGACAATGCCGATCGGGTCCAAATGCCTTACCGCTCTAACCCTCCAGGCCGACGACGCCCTGCGGGACGAAGAACATCGCCAGGACGACGCAGGCGGCGAACACGCAAGCAACGATAACCGTGAGCTTGTCGAGGTTCTTCTCCATGACGCCGGTGGCGGCGCTGGAGTTGTACAGGGAGCTGGCGATCATGTCGGAAACGCCGGTGCCCTTGCCGGAATGCATGAGAACGAGCGCGATGAGCAAAAGCGTGGACAGCGCCCACACGGCGAAGAGAACGATCTGCAACGGACCCACGAGGACTCCTTCTAACCAAGAGAAACGTACAGCGGATAATAGTAGCACACTCCCCTGCCCTTCCGCGATATTTCACTCACCTTCACCCTAACTGACGGATGCCAGTCAGGCGACGCGCGAAAAAGCCGCCGCCCACAACGGGCGACGGCCTCTCTATGCGATCGACGCAAATGAAAGCACGAGCGCTACTCCTCGACGGCGAGGGCGCGACCCGTCATCTCGGCGCTGGGCTCGAGACCGGCCATGGTGAGCATGGTCGGGGCGATGTCGGACAGACGACCGTCCTCGATGCCGACGAGCTTGGCGGCGTCGCTCACGATGATGAACGGCACGCGGTTGGTGGTGTGGGCGGTGAAGGGCTTCTTCTCGCCATCAACCTCGTCAAACATGTGATCGGCGTTGCCGTGGTCGGCGGTGATCAGCGCAAAGCCGCCCTTGGCCTGAATGGCCGGGATAACCTTGGAAAGGGCCTCGTCAACAGCCTCGACGGCCTTCACGGCGGCGTCGAACACGCCGGTGTGGCCGACCATGTCGCAGTTGGCGAAGTTCACGATGTAGAAGTCGGCACGGTCCTCGTTGATGGCCTCGACAAGCTTCTCGGTGACCTCGGGGGCGCTCATCTCGGGCTTGAGATCGTACGTGGCGACCTTGGGGCTCGCGACGAGAACGCGCTCCTCGCCGACCTTGGGCTCCTCGATGCCGCCGTTCATGAAGAACGTGACGTGCGCGTACTTCTCGGTCTCGGCGGTATGGAGCTGCTTGAGCCCGTTGGCGGCGATGACGTCGGCCAAAACGTTCTCCGGGAACGTCTTGGGGAAGGCGACCTCGACGTCGAAGGACGGGTCGTACTCGGTCATCGTCACAAAGTGGGAAAGCTCGATCTTCTCACGCTCGAAGCCGTCGAAGTCGGCGTCGGTGAAGGCGCGGGTCATCTGACGGGCGCGATCCGGGCGGAAGTTGAAGAAGATGACGGCGTCGCCAGCGTGAATGCCCTCGTTATGGCAAGCGAACGGGTCGACGAACTCGTCACCGCGCGGGTCCTTCTCGTAGAAGGCCTTGATACCGGCGACGGGATCGGCCTCGGCATCGGAAGCGTTGACCAGCACGTCGTAGGCGCTCTGGATGCGCTCCCAACGGTTATCGCGGTCCATGGCCCAATAACGGCCGGAGACGGTGGCGATGCGGGCGTCGCACCCGGTCTTCTCAGAGACCTCGGCCAGGAAGGCGGCGAGCTCGGAAACATAGCCGGCGCCGGACTGCGGGTCGACGTCGCGACCGTCCATGAAACAGTGGACGCGAACGGTCTTCACGCCGCGCTCGGCGGCCATGGCCACGAGAGCCTCGCAGTGGCTCTGCATGGAGTGCACGCCGCCGGGGCTCATGAGACCCATGAGGTGCAGGGTCTTGTCGGCAGCGGCGCAATCGTCCATAGCCTTGACGAAGACCTCGTTCTCCTTGAGGGAGCCGTCCTTGATGGCGTTGTTGATACGCGAGAGCTCCTGGAAGATGATGCGGCCGGCGCCGATGTTGAGGTGGCCGACCTCGGAGTTGCCCATCTGACCATCGGGCAGGCCGACGTCCTCGCCGGAAGCACCGAGGGTGGTGTGCGGATAGTTCGCATACAGGCTGTCGATAAAGGGCGTGTTGGCCGCGCTCACGGCGTTGTCGGAGCCCTCGGGCGCCAGACCGAAGCCGTCCATGATGACGAGCAGTGCAGGAAGGTGGCGGTTAGCCATGGTGAATTCTCCCCTAGTAAAAAGAATGGGCCGCAGCGCCTGAGCGCCGCGGCCCGATTGCAAGACGGGTGTTACTCCGCGGCCTTCACGACCATCTCGGAGAAGTCCGCGGCCTTGAGAGACGCGCCGCCAACGAGGGCGCCGTCGACGTCGGGCTTGGCAACGAGCTCGGCGATGTTGCCGGGCTTGGCAGAGCCACCGTAAAGCACGCGGATGCCATCGGCCATCTCGGCGCCGAAGAGCTCGACGAGCGCCTCGCGCACGGCGTGGCAGACCTCCTGGGCGTCATCGGCGGTGGCGGTCATGCCGGTGCCGATGGCCCAGATGGGCTCGTAAGCGACGACGAGCTGGTCGGCGGAGGCGAGCTCGAGACCCTCGAGACCGGCCTTCACCTGGGCGACGACGTGCTCCACGTAGGTGCCGGCCTCGCGAACCTCAAGGGGCTCGCCGCAGCAGAAGACGGGAACGATGCCGCCGGCGACGAGTGCGCGGGCCTTCTTGTTCTGGTCCTCATCGGACTCGTGGAAGTAGTCACGACGCTCGGAGTGACCGATGATGCAGTAGGTGCAGCCAGCGGACTTGAGCATCGGGACGGAGGTCTCGCCGGTGTAGGCGCCGGAAGCTTCCCAGTAGCAGTTCTGGGCGCCCAGGGCGATAGCGGAACCCTCGAGCTTGTGAGCTACGCAGCACAGGTCGATGGTGGGCGGGCACACGAGGACCTCGACGCCAGCGGGGACCTCGCTCAGGGCCTCGACGAGCTCAGCAGCGAGGGCCTTGGCGGCCTCGCGGTCGTTGTTCATCTTCCAGTTGCCCGCGATAAGGGTGGTGCGGTTATTCGGCATCGTTCAGAGCCTCCACTCCAGGAAGGGCCTTACCCTCGACGAGCTCCATGGAAGCGCCACCGCCAGTGGAGATCCAGCTCATCTTGTCGGCCAGGTTGAACTTGTTGACGGCCGCGACGGAGTCGCCACCGCCGATGATGGAGGTGCAGTCGGCCTCGGCGACGGCCTCGGCGATAGCCTGGGTGCCGTGGGCGAAGTTATCGAACTCGAAGACACCCATGGGACCGTTCCAGAACACGGTCTTGGCGCCCTTGATGGCCTCGGCGTAGAGCTCCTCGGTCTTGGGGCCGATGTCCATACCCTCGCGGTCATCGGGGATCGCGTTGGAGGCGACGACCTCGGGCACGGCATCCTCGCCGAAGTGGTCGGCGACGCGGTTGTCGATGGGGAGCAGCATCTTGACGCCCTTCTCCTCGGCCTTCTTCAGCATCTCGCCGGCGCGCTCGACCCAGTCCTCCTCCTTGAGGGACTGGCCGACGCTCATGCCCTGAGCGAGGAAGAAGGTGTAGGCCATGCCGCCACCGATGATCAGGGTGTCAGCGGAATCGATGAGGTGATCGAGGACGCCGATCTTGGAGGAAACCTTGGAACCGCCGACTATGGCGACGAGCGGGCGCTCAGGGTTGGCGAAGATACCGGTGAGGGTATCGACCTCCTTCTCAAGCAGGAAGCCGGCCACGGCAGGCAGGTACTCGGCGGGGCCCACGACGGAGCCCTGGGAGCGGTGGGCGGTGCCGAAGGCGTCGAGGACGAAGACATCGCCGTAGGAAGCGAGCGTCTTGGCGATCTCGGGATCGTTCTTCTTCTCGCGCTTGTCGAAGCGGACGTTCTCGAGAACGAGGATCTTGCCGGGCTCGAGAGCCTCGACGGCGGCAGCGGCCTTCTCGCCGTACGTGTCGGCGACGAAGGTCACATCAAGGCCGGAAAGCTCGGCGAGCTTGGCGGCGACGGGCTCGAGGGAGAACTCGGGCTGGAAGCCGGTGCCGTCCGGACGGCCGAGGTGGCTCATGAGGATGACGCGGGCGTTGTGGTCGACCAGGTACTTGATGGTCGGGAGAGCGGCGTTGATGCGGGTGGTGTCACCGACAACGCCGTCCTTGATCGGCACGTTGAAGTCGACGCGGACGAGGACGCGCTTGCCGTCGACGTCGATGTCGCGGACGGTCTTCTTGGTGAAAGCCATGTCCATTCCTTTCTTATTTGACGAGCGGCGGACGATTTGTCCATCCGCTTGAAAAAGGGCGCGACCCCGGGCATACGCCATGAGGCCGCGCCCTCCTATAGACGCTTGGTCTAGATGCGAGAATAACCGCGCAACTTAGGCGACGAACTTCTCGAAGTACTTGATGGTGCGGACCATCTGGGAGGTGTAGGAGTTCTCGTTGTCGTACCAAGAAACAACCTGAACCAGGGTCTGGCCGTTGCCGAGGTCGGCGCACATGGTCTGAGTGGCGTCGAAGATGGAGCCGTGGGTCTCACCGATGATGTCGGTGGAGACGATCTCGTCCTCGTTGTAGCCGAAGGTCTCGGAGATGGTCTCGGCGTAAGCCTTCATAGCGGCGTTGACCTCGTCCTTGGTGACGACCTTGTCGACGACGGCGTAGAGGTTGGTGAGGGAGCCGGTCGGCGTAGGAACGCGCTGGGCGGCACCGATGAGCTTGCCGTTGAGCTCGGGCAGAACCAGGCCGATGGCCTTGGCGGCACCGGTGGAGTTCGGGACGATGTTCACGGCGCAGGCGCGGGAGCGACGCTTGTCACCCTTGCGCTGCGGGCCGTCGAGAGCCATCTGGTCGCCGGTCCAGGCGTGGATGGTGGTCATGATGCCGGACACGATGGGGGCGAAGTCGTTCAGACCCTTGGCCATCGGGGCGAGGCAGTTGGTGGTGCAGGAAGCGGCGGAGATGATGTCGTCCTCAGCCGTGAGCTCCTCGTGGTTCACGTTGTAGACGATGGTGGGCAGGTCGTTACCGGCCGGAGCGGAGATGACGACCTTCTTGGCGCCAGCGTTGATGTGAGCCTGGGCCTTGGCCTTGGAGGTGTAGAAGCC
>OGDD01001490.1_pt1 | contig 17478 bp, 17 predicted proteins | sample 1570301 | NCBI WGS metagenome assembly OGDD01 (sample SAMEA2581971, study PRJEB24529) | metagenome | biome: Human gut stool | place: China | collected 2011 | reverse complement strand
AAGCACGCCGCCAGCGTTCATCCTGAGCCAGGATCAAACTCTCGTTAAAAGTGTTTTCCCGTTCAAGAATCACTACTAGCAATTCTATCCCTTTTACTGTTTGGTTTATCAGATTCCTCTGATACGTTCTTTAAATTTCTCTTAGAAATTTTCAGGTTCGTTGTCTATTGTTTAATTATCAATGTTCTCTTTTTTGTTTTTGCTCTCTTGCGACAGCCATATTAGAATATCATATCCATTCTTCTTTGTCAACAACTTTTTTCATTTTTTTGAATTTTGTTTTTGACTTGTCTACCCGTCTCTCGAGTGCTTGTCTATAATATCATCGAATATCTCTTCTGTCAACATCTTTTTTCATTTTTTTACATTTTTCCCCACAATCATTCAACCATACAAAAATATATAAGCATCTAAGTTCAAACTTATTTGAAACAAAGATGCTTATATATTTTATACAGGGTGTTTAGACGAACTGAATTGCTTCACTTATATTTTTCACTCCGACAATTTCAATTCCCTTTATATTTTTCACCGTTTCTACAGATACCTCCGGAACAATACATGTTTGGAAACCGAGTTTTTTCGCCTCAGACACTCTCTGTTCCGGCATGCTGACTGCACGAACTTCACCGCTTAGCCCCACTTCCCCAAAAGCAATCACTTTGTCCCCGATAGGTTTGTTCTTATAACTGGAAACAATCGCCAATATAATTCCCAAATCAATGGCGGGTTCATTCATTTTGATTCCGCCTGCAATATTTACATAGGCATCATAATTAAATAGAGGTAAACCGATTCTTTTTTCCAAAACTGCCATAAGTAAATTTACCCTATTGTAATCCGTACCTGCTGCCGTTCTTCTCGGCATTCCAAATCCGCTCTGACAGACAAGCGCCTGTATTTCAAGAAGAATCGGCCTTGTTCCCTCCATAGAGCATGCAACAACCGACCCGGACGCCCCTTCCGGTTTCCCATTTAACATAAATTCAGACGGGTTTTTCACTTCCTGTAATCCTGATTGTCTCATTTCAAACACACCGATTTCATTTGTCGAGCCAAAACGATTTTTTACGCCGCGCAAAATTCTATAAGAAGCATGCCTGTCTCCCTCAAAATATAATACTGTATCCACCATATGTTCCAGTACTCTGGGACCTGCCACTGTCCCTTCTTTCGTCACATGACCTACAATAAAAATAGAAATATTCAATCCTTTCGCCAACTGCATCAAAACATTTGTGGATTCCCTGACCTGTGACACACTCCCCGGCGCTGATGTGACGTCCTCGCTGTACATTGTCTGTATGGAATCAATGATAACGATTTCCGGTTTACGTCTTTCAATTACTCCTCTGATTGTATTCAGACTCGTTTCACATAAGAGAAAAAGTTCATCTGTAAATTCTCCCATTCGCATTGCCCGCAATTTAATCTGTTTGAGAGATTCCTCACCTGAAATATAGAGAACTTGATGTTTTTCCTGTGAAAGTTTTTGACAAACCTGAAGAAGAAGTGTCGATTTACCAATGCCGGGGTCGCCGCCCACCAGTATAAGTGAACCTGGCACAATGCCTCCACCAAGCACCCTGTCCAATTCTTCTATTCCTGTTTTCGTCCTCTCCTCCGAATCTGTCTTCACGCTGGATAATGTAACCACTTCCGCACGGCTGACGGTTTTCGAAAAACTTACGCCGTCTGAAATTGTTTCTTCCACAAATGTATTCCATTCTTTGCACATCGGACATTGACCAAGCCATTTTTTCTCTTCATGCCCGCAATTCTGACAGAAAAATACACTTTTCTTTCCTTTTGCCATATCTGTTCCTTTCTATATAAGAAAGAAGAGCCACAAATCGTCTTGCAACTCTTCTTTATAAATTCTTGCTATGCTCTTACTACCTTGATTTCCACCGGTACATTTTCATTGAGTTCTGCGCTTATACTCAATTTTCCGCTTAAATTCGTTTTCATTCTTCCGACATTTGTATCGTCCATATACACCGTGTACTCCGTGTCCGCTTCCATTTCCAACGTAAACTGTACGTCCTGTCTTCCTGAAACACTGAAAGATACTGTGTCTTCTGTCACTTTCAAATGTTCTACCGCTGTTCCCGGCACAGATTCATATAGAAACATTCCGTTTCTCTCTAACTTTGTAATCTCTGCAAATGTCTTAACTTTATATAAATCTCCCTGAAATTCAACATCTTCCAGTTTTGTCTTCTTATCCAGTGTGTAATCTCCAAAACTAAGTGTTCCGTCTTCTTCCACACGTAATAGTTCTTTCACCGCAGCCATTTTATAAATCCTCCTATGGTATTCTTTTGTTATTTCATTATTATATAATAACTTCTATTCTTTTGCCAGTTCTTTATCGGCTTTCACATTAAATTTTATTCCTTTTTTTGACATTCCCACTTCTACCTGTGTTCCTGCCTGAATCTCTCCTTCCAAAATCGCATCTGCCATTTTATCTTCCAAAATATTTTGCATTGCTCTTCTGAGCGGCCTTGCACCATATTTTAAATCCGTTCCCTTCTCTACGATTTCCTTTTTCACGGAATCCCGGATAACCAGTTTAATATTTAACTGTTTTTGCACTCTGTCAGAAAGTTCTTTGCACATCAGGTTTACAATTTTTTTCATTTGTTCCCTGTTTAGTGCATGGAACACGATAATCTCATCTATTCTGTTTAAAAATTCAGGTTTAAACAGTTGTTTCACTTCGCCCATCACATTTGATTTCATTTTTTTATAATCACTGTCTGGGTCTTCATTTGCGACAAATCCAAGTTTTTTAGGCTCAACAATGGCTTTTGCCCCCGCATTTGATGTCATAATAATAACCGTATTTTTGAAATCTACTTTTCTTCCCTGAGAATCTGTAATATGTCCGTCATCAAGAACCTGCAGCAAAATGTTAAACACATCAGGGTGTGCTTTTTCAATCTCATCAAATAAGATAACGGAGTAAGGATTTCGGCGGACCTTTTCACTTAACTGCCCCCCGTCATCGTGTCCAACGTATCCCGGCGGCGAACCGATCATTTTGGAAACACTGTGTTTTTCCATATATTCAGACATATCCACACGGATAAGCGCCTCTTCATTTCCAAATAGCGCCTCTGCCAACGTCTTTGATAACTCTGTTTTTCCTACCCCGGTAGGTCCTAAGAATAAAAACGATCCAATCGGCCGGTTCGGGTCTTTCAGCCCTACTCTCCCACGTTTGACTGCCTTCGTCACTGCGACAACCGCTTCTTCCTGACCGATAACTCTCTTATGAAGTATTTTATCCAGTTTCTGCAGGCGTGCAGTTTCGCTTTCTGCCAGTTTCTGCACGGGAATTTTCGTCCATGCGGAAACCACCTCCGCAACTGCCGATTCCGTGACACAAATCTGTTTCTTCCGATTCCCTCGCTGAAAACGTTTTCTTGCACTTTCCAGTTTTTCTCTTACCGTTTCCTGCTCCTGATTCAATAAAGAGGCTTCCTGCATCTGCCCATTTTTAACCGCATCTTCTTTTTCCTTCGCAAGCCGGTCCACTGTTTCTTCCAACTCGCGAATATGTTCCGGTACTTTGAATCCGTCAAGACTCACTTTTGAACATGCCTCATCTAAAATGTCAATCGCTTTGTCCGGAAGATTTCGATCCGTAACATAACGTTTTGACAATTCCACTGCCGCTGCAAGAGCCTCTTTTTCTATGGAAACATCATGATGTATTTCATATTTGGATTTTACTCCCTCCAAAATTGCCATACACTGCTCTTTTGTCGGTTCCTCCACCATAATCGGCTGAAAACGTCTCTCCAACGCCGCATCTTTTTCAATATGCTTGCGGTATTCGGTTATGGTTGTCGCGCCGATTAACTGGATTTCCCCTCTCGCCAGAGAAGGCTTTAACATATTTGAGGCATCAATCGCTCCCTCCGCACCACCGGCTCCGATAATCGTATGCACTTCGTCCAAAAATAGAATGACATTTCCCACCGACTTCACTTCCTGAATCAGTTTCTTCATTCTTTCCTCAAACTCACCTCTATATTTTGAGCCTGCAACCATTCCCGCCAAATCGAGCGTAACAATTTTCTTATTTTTCATTGCATTAGGAACAATTCCGTTGGCGATACGAAGGGCAAGTCCTTCCACAATCGCCGTTTTTCCAACCCCCGGTTCTCCAATCAGACACGGGTTGTTCTTTGTACGTCGGCTTAAAATCTGCATAATTCTTGCGATTTCTTCATCGCGTCCGATGACTGCGTCCAATTTTCCGTCCATCGCCTGACGTGTCAGGTCCGTACTATATTGTTCTAATACGGCCGTTTTGCCTTTCTCTCCGCCCTGAAACATTTTGTACTCTTCCGGTTCTGCACCTATCGCCTGCAAAATATCCTGAGTGATTCTCTGCGGCTGAATATTAAGAGTGGCTAAAATTCTCGCACCAACGCATTCAGTATCTTCCACAATCGCTAAAAGCATATGTTCCGTTCCGATTTCTCTCGCACGTAAACGTATCGCCTGTGCTTTACTGTTCTCCAAAATGTAACTTAATCTCGGACTTTCTTCCGGTTTCGCCACTTCCGATTTCTCCCCAATCGGAGAAATCAATTCATTGACAACTTTGAGTAAATCTTCCTCTTTCAATCCGTTCTGCGCCAAAACCTGTCCCGCCACTCCGCGATATACTTTCCTCAATGCCACAAGCAAATGTTCTGTTCCCACATACCTGTTGCCCATCTTCCTTGCCAGTGTTCTGGCAGTTTTTAATACTTCTTCTGCCTGTTTTGTATAATAATTTTGCATTGCATTCTCCTATTCTTTCCATTCATCAACGATATTCTTTAAAAATCTCCTCCACAAGTTCATGCACTTCATCTTTTGTAATATTTTTGCATCTTCCCTTTGCTAATATTATGCGAAGTTGATCTTTCATATCCTCCAGCGCCTGTATTTTATTCACATCTAAGGAAATAACAGCACCTCTTCTTCTGTCCAACCGGATAAATCCTTCCTGTTTCAAAACAGAGTACGCCTTATTCACCGTATGCATATTTATTCCAATATTGTCGGCAAGTTGTCTGACAGACGGAAGGCTGTCACCCTCCTGAATCTCCGCTGTTGCAATTCCCATAATAATCCGATTCCGCAATTGCATGTAAATCGCCTCATCACTGTTAAAATCAATCTCAATCAGCATATACTCACCCTTTCTCTCTTGTATTTTCTGTTATATTTATATTATAACACAGGTTCTCTCTTGTCAACGCTTTATGTGCCTATTGACTTTCCCCTTTTTATGTGTTTTAATATAAGCAAATAAATTACTATGTTATGCAAAGTATTATGTTATGTAAGGTAGGTGGCAAAATGTATGATAAGGCACAGTTATTAAAGGGACTACAGGAGGGGTGTGTATTACAAATCATTAACACAAAAGACACTTACGGATACGAAATAGTTACCACGCTACAAAAAAAGGGATTCCAATCTGTAAAAGAAGGTACAATATATCCACTACTTCTCCGTTTAGAAAAAAACGGATATATTTCTTCCAATTTTCGCATTTCCGAAAGAGGACCTGCACGAAAATATTATCAGATTACAGATTTGGGAAAAGAACATCTTGCTGAATTTGTGTTGGCATGGCAAGAAGTTACACAATTAGTTGATTTTGTTTTTTCCGATGAAAAGGGGGAAGAAAAATGACAAACGAATTAAAATTATTAAAAAAGGAAAATACCCTCAGAGCCTCCTGCCTGTCCTCACAGAGTCAGGACGCCTTACAAAAATGGCGGGAATATGCGAAACTTTCCGATATTAATCCTTATGACTTTGAACTTTGCTATAAAGAATTAATCGGAATTGCATCTCAAAAAGAATTAGAGGGAAGTAATTTGGAAGAATTTTTCGGCGAAAATATGCAGACGGTCACGGAAGATATTTTACAAAGTTGCCCGAAAAAATCTTTGAAAGACTATTTTCTGTTTGATTTCGGAAATATGATGGGTCACCTTGCCATAAGTTTTGCGATTTTATATTTTGTTAGCGGAATACTTTGGAAAGAAATCACACTCGCCAGTTTTTTAGGACAATTTGTTATTATCGGAATGTGGTTTGTTTATTTGAGATTCGTTACCGGAGACAGACATAGAAGCGGTTTTTTCACTCCGAAATTAAACCAAAAAATCGTGAAAACATTTTCCGTTTATTTTATGTTTCTCCTTGCCACTGCAATTATTTCGTACGGCTTTAAGGAAATGCTGTCTTCCGTTTCACTGCAAATACCAAACGCATTCTTTTGCGTGATCTACGGCGTGCTATGGGCTGTACTTACTGTGTGGAGAAATAGATATGTTAAGGAAATGAGTTTGCGAAAACGGTGGGTTGGTTAACAATTGGGGACGTAGTGTTTTTACATTTCACTACGTCCCCAATTCAGTTTTGCCCTGTCCCTTTTCTCAGACCCCTCTGTCCCCAATGCAAAAATCAGGCATTTTTATAGCGAGAATTCAAAAAGGGACACCCCTTTCTTCAATTAGGGACACACTAAAACGCATTTGGGGACGTAGCATTTTGTAATTTTACTACGTCCCCAAATGCGTCAAACGCGCAAATTTACGCTTCATCAATCGCTTTTCCGATGTCGTTTCTCTTATATTTATTCGCAAACTGTACCCACTCAGTTGCTTTATAAGCGTTGGCTCTCGCCTCTTTTAAATCCGCACCTTTCGCAGTTACGCCAAGTACACGTCCGCCGTTTGTTACGATTTTGCCGTCTTCCCATTTTGTTCCGGCGTGGAAGCAGTAGTAACCGTCATGTTTGTTGAATTCTTCTAAGCCGGCTATTTCAAATCCTTTTTCGTATGCCAATGGGTATCCGTCCGATGCCAACACAACGCAAACCGCTGCATTGTCTTCAAATTCTAATTCGATTTCATCTAATCTTCCGTCAATACATGCCTCAAATACATCAATAATATCTGTTTTCATTCTCGGCAATACAACCTGTGTTTCAGGGTCACCGAATCTTGCATTGTATTCCAATACTTTTGGTCCGTCCGCTGTGAGCATTAATCCGAAGAAAATGATTCCTTTAAATTCTCTTCCCTCTTTTCTCATCGCATCTACAGTTGCCTGATATACATATTTTTCACAAAATTCTTCTACTTCTTTTGTATAGAAAGGGCTTGGTGAAAATGTTCCCATTCCACCCGTATTCAGACCTTCGTCTCCGTCTTTCGCACGTTTGTGATCCTGAGCAGATGTCATTGTTTTGATTGTTTTTCCGTCTACAAATGAGAGTACGGACACTTCACGACCTGTCATAAATTCTTCAATGACCATTGTGTTTCCGGCAGTTCCGAATTTTTTGTCCAGCATAATGGATTTCACACCGTCTTTTGCTTCCTCCAATGTGTTACAGATTAAAACACCTTTTCCAAGTGCAAGCCCGTCCGCTTTCAATACGATTGGAAATTTTGCTGTTTCCAAATATGTAAGTGCATCTTCCGGATTATCAAAATTTTCATATGCCGCTGTAGGAATGTTATATTTTTTCATTAAGTCTTTTGAAAATGCTTTTGAACCTTCCAAAATTGCAGCCGCTTTGTTTGGTCCGAATACACGAAGTCCTTCTGCCTCAAAGGCATCGACAACTCCGGCTACAAGCGGATCGTCCATACCGATTACCGTTAAGTCAATCTCTTTTTCTTTTGCAAACTGCACTAATTTGTCAAATTCCATCGCTCCGATATTTACACATTCTGCGAACTCTGTAATACCTGCATTTCCCGGCGCACAATAAATTTTGTCTACTTTATCGCTTTTTGCCACGCTCCATGCGATTGCGTGTTCTCTTCCACCGCTACCAACGATTAATACTTTCATCGTATCCTCCTTATGATTCGATTCTTACCTGTCTGTTTTCCACTTTTATTTTTCCGTTTGCAATTAAATGTATTGCCTCAGGGAGAATTTTCCATTCCGCCTCTTCCATTACTCTGCGTTGAAGTATTTCCGGTGTATCGCCCTGTTGAACCGATACTGCTTTCTGTAAAATAATCGGGCCGGTATCCGTTCCTTCATCTACAAAATGTACCGTTGCTCCAACAACTTTCACGCCCCGTTCCAATGCTTTTTCATGCACTTTTAAACCGTAATATCCTTTTCCGCAAAAAGCAGGAATCAGCGATGGGTGAATATTGATAATTCTGTTTTCATATTGTTTTATCATTTCTTTCGGTATAACGACAAGAAAACCTGCAAGAACAATCAAATCCGGATTTAACCCGTTAAGTTCTTCAAGGAAAGCATCGTTAAATGCTTCCCTTGTCTCATAATCTTTCGGAGAAATACATTTTGCAAAAATGTTATGCTGTTTTGCTCTCTCAAGTGCATACGCATTTTTGTTATTACTGATTACCCCGATAATTTCCGTATTTGTAATTGTCTTCGTGTTGATTGCATCTATAATTGCCTGCAGATTTGTTCCTCCGCCCGAAACTAATACAACTACTTTTAGCATAAAGTTACTCCTTTATCACCGGCTTCAATATGTCCGACTACATATCCTTCTTCTCCTGCTGCTTTAATTGCACTTAATGTACTTTCCACATCTTTTTCATCTACTGCCACAATCATGCCAAGTCCCATATTAAATGTGTTGTACATCATTTCTTCCGCAATATCTCCGTATTCTGCCAGCATTGGGAAAATCGGTAAAATAGGATAACTGTCTTTTTTCACTACCGCATGTGTTCCCTCTTTTAACATACGAGGAATATTTTCATAAAAGCCGCCGCCTGTGATATGGCTGCATGCTTTCACACGCACTCCCGCTTCCTTAATGGATTTAAGTGCTTTTACATAGATTTTTGTAGGCACCAATAACGCTTCTCCAAGTGTGCGTCCCAATCTGTCATGATATGTATTTAATGACTCTTCACTCATCTCAAACACTTTACGAACTAATGAAAATCCATTGCTGTGAACTCCTGACGATGCCATACCGATAAGGACATCTCCCGCTTTTAAGTCCTGTCCCGTAATCATATCTTTTTTGTCACATACACCTACTGTAAATCCGGCAAGGTCGTAATCTTCTTCCGGCATAAGTCCCGGGTGTTCTGCAGTTTCTCCACCGATTAATGCCGCTTCTGACTGAAGGCAGCCTTCTGCCACACCGCTTACAATCGTTGCGATTTTCTCCGGCTCATTTTTCCCGCAGGCAATGTAGTCAAGGAAGAATAACGGCTCTCCTCCTGCACATGCAATGTCATTTACACACATTGCTACCGCGTCAATTCCGATTGTATCGTGTTTATCTAAAATCATTGCAAGTTTCACTTTTGTTCCGCACCCGTCTGTTCCTGATAACAGTACAGGTTCTTCCATTTCTTTGATTTTCTCCAAAGAAAATGCTCCTGAGAACCCTCCGAGGCCTCCGAGAACTTCCGGACGCATTGTTTTCTTTACGTGTTCCTTCATCAGTTCTACTGATTTATAACCTGCTTCAATATCAACGCCTGCCTTTTTGTAATCCATGTTATACCTCCACTTATCTTCATCTCATTCGTAACTGTGTTTTACATTTGTTTTAAGTATTCTTTATGTCCTAATTTTTCGAGTTTTTCTGCTTTTGCCTGTACGGTTTCTTTCATCTCCTGTGTGTATGCTTTCAATCTTTCTAATAACTCAGGGTCTGATGCAGCAAGAATTCTTGCTGCTAAAATGGCAGCGTTTGCTCCACCGTCAATTGCCACTGTTGCAACAGGGATTCCCGGTGGCATCTGCACGATAGAGTACAGTGCGTCCACTCCGTCTAAATTTTTGCCTGACATCGGAATCCCAATAACAGGCATTGGAAAGATTGCAGCGCACATTCCCGGCAAATGTGCAGCCATTCCCGCACCTGCGATAATTACTTTAAATCCTTTTTCCTCTGCTGATTTCGCATAGTCATAAAATACATCAGGTTCGCGATGTGCTGAAATAATTGTCATTTCATAATCTACGCCAAATTTTTCTAACATGTCGGCTGCTTTGCTCATTACTTTCATATCTGAGTCGCTGCCCATTACAATTCCTACTTTTGCCATAGTTTTCTTCCCTTCTCTGTATTACAGTATTTATAAGTTTTACAAATAAATCTTTTCTATTTATAAGTTATTTTACTTATACCCTCACGAGATGTCAACACATGAACACCGAATTACTGATTATAAATACTTATAACAATTAATTCAGTTCAGCCAACGGTTCATTTAACATTTCCGTTCCTTCTAAGACGAATCTTGTGTCTTTTAAAATCACGATTTTTTCTCCGTCCGGTTTTATAACGGAAATTTCTTCCAACTCCTCATATGGAATTGTGATGTCCGTATGACACTGGAAATATGCTTTACTTAAATCTTCTTTTCGCAAAATAGAAACGGAATTGTCTTTTGCCACAATCTCTTTTCCGTTTGGATTATAGATTTGATTGTCCTCACTCCAACTGTAGCATGTATCCCCTACTGCAAAATGCGGTCCCATTTTTTCCGCAATGAGAATAGGCATTTTATCTTCGATACCATATCTCTTGGCAACCACATAGGCTGTGGTGTTTGTACCGATGGCAAATTCACCGAGCGGCAGTGTTTCATGATTGTACAAAATATTTGCGTGAATATACTTTTTGTTTTCTTCTTCCTCGTCAAAATTGCTGCAGGTATAATCTTGAATTTTTCCGTCCTTAAATGTAATTTCCAAATCTCTGTACTGCAGTTCGTTTAAGTAAACTTTGCTTACATATAATGTTCCTTCCGTTCCTTCAAGCACAGGAGAGGTAAATACTTCACCTACAGGAATATTTGCGTCTGCCACACAGTTTTCAAAAATGGTTTCCTTTTCAGGGTTCTGCAATTTATGCAACTGCACTTTTAAATCCGTCTTGTTTGCACCTTTTCCAAGAATATGCACATACTCTCCCTGGTCGAGGGCGTCAATAATCGTCTGCTGCACTCTCTCATACAATCCTGCGTCTAACGTGTTGATACGGATAACTTCATCAAAAATCTCCTCATAATTTTCGGCGATTTCCGGAACAGGATATGCGATAATCGTAAATCCTCTTTCTTCTCCCTTAATATATTCGTTTGTAATCTGACCGGATTTGTTGTCATATAAAAGTTCCAACTGCTCCTGTTTCTCTGTTAAATGCACCGCATTTTTCTTGCTTTCCGGTGCGAAAGGCGCTTCCCCAAACACTTCCATAACTGCCGGACCTGCCATTTTCCCTGCCAGTTCTTTATGCTTTTCGTATGTGTTTTTTAAGACGTCCAGTTTGCGTTCCACAAATTTCTTATCCAAAAACAGTCCCGCATCTGCACCGTGATCATACTCATACTGCTTGTTTGCGATCGCTCCGTAATATCCTGTTTTAAAATGTTTGCGTTTTGTCAGAACACTTACTCCCGCACGGTAAATAACAGGCTTCAATCCCATTTTTTCAAAATTAGCGATTGCTTTTCTGACAACCCGTTCAAATCCCAATGTATAGCGCACATTTACCGAACCTTTTTTCGATAAATCTTTTCTTCCATTTACAAAGCACATACGGTATCCTTCCGTATATGTGTCGGCCATTTTACAAATCGTTTCTTCCGGCAGTTCATTCATATGTTCCGCTGTTCTTCTCTCATTTTCCGAAACATATTCCCCGTAAGAATAAAGATAACGCAAATCTTCCAGATTGCTGTCCATAATAATACGTGTCGCAAAATCTTTTTCCCAGTCAATCTGGTCTACAATCCTGTCCGCCATAAATACGTCCGCATAATCACTTGCGTACCAGTAAACAATCTCTTTTAACGATTCGTAGGACGGTTCCTCCCCTTCAAAACAGTTGTACATCTCGATGAACAGTTCATTGCAGATTGTCAGATATAACTGTTTTCTCTCAAAAACATAGGCGATCTCCCCGCGCATTTCCGTATATAGGAAACTGAGTATTTTTCCATACTCTTCTCCGAGCATTTCTACGGCATAATCCGGGTTTGCATAACTTTTCCCGTAATTTTCCGGCAAAACGTCCTCATATAATTTTTTATTTTCTCTCTGCATTTCTTCAAATGATAAATCTTTCCACCCACCATTTTCCAGCAGTTGATTTACCCTGTCGATTTCTAAAAGAAATCCTGCTACTTTTGAGAAAAATCCCTGAAACTTCTCCCCAACTGTTTTCTCTGTTTCAATTTTTCTGATTCTTTCTATTGAAAGTGTGTAACGTTCCTGAATTTGTTTTTCCATTCTATAAAAAACCTCCTAAAAAGAATACCAATAAACTTACCAAAAAGAATATATTTAATCCGATCCCTACTTTGCATGTTCGATAATCTTTATCACGCTCCTTAAATCCCCGAACTCCCTGCATTATTCCGGCTCCCGCAAAAATCAAAGCACTCACGCCAAGTCCGCCGATATATCCTGCCGCTTTTCCCTCGTACAGATAAGTAATCACTACCGACGAAAGAATAACAAATGCAACTGCTCCCGCAATTACGCAGGACGTAATTCCTTTCTTTGAATGTTTCAGTTTTGCCTGTCCGTATTTTCGATTGCCTCTTTTTTTCTTATCTTTTTTTCTATCCCGCTCTTTCTCTCTTTCCTTTGCTCTATCCTTTTTTCTGTCTTTTTCTCTATCTTTTCGCACTAAATTTTCTCCTTATCCCATCACATAGTATAAATAACATGTATCCCAGAATACTTCCGACTGTGTTCAGCAACAAATCATCTACGTCAAAACTTCCCACTTTTGTCACCAGTTGAAAAAGTTCCACGCACAAACTGATTCCGAAACCATAAAATGCGGTTGCCAGAAAACTTCTGAACCTGCTGCCTATCGGCATAAAAAATCCGAAAGGGACAAAAATCAGCACATTTCCAAGCAGATTGCTCATCACCGCCATAATCCCCAATTGTTCTCTATAATTCCAAAATCTTTTGATTTCTTTAAACAGGACAAAATTGTAATGATACATTTTCATTTCCTGTCCCCGCCCGTACCAGTCCGAAAGCAGAAGAAAATAAAAAATGAATACGATGTATAATATAAAGAATACTTTCCCAAGTATTTTGATGCGTTTTTTGTTTTTCGCTTTCAATCCCGTATTCCTTCTCTAAAACATTATTTTCTTTCTTCCTGCCAAAAGTCTTCCGCCTCCTACGATGGTAAGTATTCCTGCAACAACTCCTGTTACAATCATAATAATTCCAAGTGCAATGTTGCCCGCTCCGACAGTTCCTGTTGTCTTATATAACTTTTCCATTTTCAACTTCCTTTCACCTATTTCGCACCATATTGTTCATAGTATGCGTCAATTGCCGCTTTTATCGTATCATCAATAACAATTTCCCCATTACACTCTCTATTATACAAATGCTCTACAACTTCAGCCATTGTGACAATGGCATTTGTTTCAAATCCGTATAAATCTTTCACTTCTTCCAAAGCACATTTTTCTCCGCCTTTTCCTACTTCCATGCGGTCAAGCGAAACCATAAGTCCAACAATTTCCACGTCCGCTGCACCTTTTACTTTCGGCACTGTCTCTTCCATTGATTTTCCTGATGTTGTTACGTCCTCGATCATAATGACACGGTCGCCGTCCTGCAATTTGCTTCCGAGGAAACTTCCTTTGTCTGCACCGTGGTCTTTCTCTTCTTTTCTGTCTGAACAGTAACGCACTTCTTTTCCGTATAATTCACTGTATGCAATTGCCGTTACAACCCCAAGAGGAATTCCTTTGTATGCCGGTCCGAATAAAACATCGAAATCATCTCCGTATTTATCGTGGATTGCTTTTGCATAGTATTCTCCAAGTCTTTTCAACTGTGAACCTGTCACATATCCGCCTGCATTCATGAAAAATGGAGATTTTCTCCCGCTTTTTAATGTAAATTCTCCAAATTTAAGCACTTTGCTCTCTACCATAAAGTCTATAAATTCTTTCTTATATTGTTCCATTTTTCTTAAAACCTCCTATATTTACAGGCTTTTTCAAGCCTTTTCTATTTTATATTTATCCCTTACTACACCATTTTTACACCATTTTCCGTTTAGCTACACCGTCTTTCAAACTTCTCCATTTCCTCAAACAAAGTATCTTCCGTCACATGACAGTATAAATCCATTGTCATTTGAAGTGTGCCATGCCCTAAAATCCTTTGCAGGGTTTTCGGGTTCATTCCACTTTCAATCGCCCTCGTAGCAAACGTGTGTCTGAATGTGTGTGGTGTAAAAGGCTGCAATTCTATTCCTGCCTTATTCACTTTACGTATAATCAAATCCATGCACTGATTGATTAAAAACTGTTGTGTCGGCTGATTATTCTTCGTGACAAAGACAAGATTTTCATATTCCTTTGGTGCAACTTTTCCTTTTAAGACTATCTCCTGTTTCTGTAATTTCTGACGTTTTAATGTGTTGACAGCCTTTTCTGTCAATGGAATGGTTCTTCTTCCGTTATTCGTTTTTGTATCGTGCATTTCAAATACATACTTTCCGTCTTTGCTGAAATAGCACAAGGTATGTCTTACATACAGAACCCTTTTTCTAAAATTTATATCCTGCCACTGTAACGCACACAATTCGCCCACACGCAATCCTGTTTCCAACGCCAGTACAAAAAGATTATAGTAAAAGGTATCCCTTGCCTGCTCTAAAAAACTTTCTGTTTCCCGAATTGTCAGCACCCGTCTTTCCTTTTTCTCTTCTTTGGAAATCACAGTATTTATCTGCTTTGCCACATTCTTTACCAACAAATCGGTATCAACCGCCTTATTCAGCATATCCACCAATATTTTTTTAGAGTTTTTCCTTGCGTTGTCCGTATCAAGTTTATTGATTGCTTCCTGCATGACAATCAGATTCAGACTTGTCAGCTTTCTCCACCCTAGTTCTTTTTTGATACGGTTATAATGCGTCTTGTATGAGCCTTTTGTAGAACTCCTGCAATTCTTTTTACAGGTATTCAACCATATTTCAAACCATTCGTCCAGTGTCACATTGTTGTCAACAACATTGATAGCCTTTTCGTCATTATATTGTTCGTTTCTCAGCTTTTGCCTGACCTCATGCAACGTCTTTGCATAAATTGTCTGCCGCTTGCCGAAACGGTTCATAAATCTAGCCTGATATAGCCCGTCCTTTCTTTGGGATATACCAGTTCCTAATTCTTTCCCGTTGAGTGATTTTCCCATCACTGCCTCCTTTCCTAGCAAAATCGGGAAAAGAACTATTAAATCCTTTCAATTTTACCACAGTTTCATGTTTATTTCAATCGAGGAACGCTCTCAAAATCGCATGAAAATTCCTCTTTTCTCACTCAATCACTTGATTACTAAGCCACTTATCCACTTTCCCTTTATGTGCATATAAGCGGTTTCCAATCCTTACTGTAAAGTGATTTTTAGGATTGTGCAAAAGCTCTCTTGCCTTTGTATCTCCAATCCCCAAATATTCCGAAAATTCTTTCACGTTTAATAATGCTTTATCTATTCCTATACGCTCCTTTCCCTGAAATATCTTGCCTTTATATAATCGTCATACAGCTTTCTTTGCGTGATGTTCATTTCTCCGTTTTCTATCAAATTCCCTATGTAATCTTTCTTTTCAATCTTCCCCAATTCCGCGAACAGCTTTAAGGACGGGGCAACGCTTCTTTCCAGCCAGTCCCACACCCTTTGCAAGCTCTTTTCCTGCGGTTGCATGGTAAGTTTTGCCTTGCCTATCCCTTTCATCAGTTCTGCCCATGCTCCATAGGTAGGATAAAGCCTTTTTCGGGTAGTCGTGCCCTCTGGCGGATATTCTAAAAACCGTATCTTACTGTTTAATACTTCCATTGCCAGACCTGCTACGTCTTGATACTTCAATAATTCCCGTACCACACTGACCGCTGTTTCCTGCCTGAACCTCAATTCATATCTGTTCCAGTTTTCCTCTAATTCTTTTCCGTACTTCCGACTCTGTTCATATCCCTTTTCATAAAATACAAATCTCAAATTGCTTGCTGAACTGCCGATATAAAGGCTTCCGCCTTTGCTTTGATATACTTCTTCTTTCAGTTCTCCCGAATCATGGAAATCTACGTCCCTCATTTTGCTTGACAGAAGCCCCTCTTTTGTCCTCTGTATCAGCTCTGGGATTTTCAGATAAGGCTTTCTATCGTCAATCGCTAAGTCAATCCGTGGGAAGTTCACATGATACCCGCTTACCCGTTTCAAAAAGTCGAACCATGTTTCCTTATTCAGTTGGAGAAAATTCTCATAATTCCTGCACCCTGAACCGCTCATTAAAATCTGGAAGCTATTGTATCGAGCCTTTCCTGTTGGTTTTAATACCTTGATGTTATCAAATACCGCCACCAGTTCATGCCCTGCAATCCCTTTCAGGTAGTCCGTCACTTCCATAAGTTCAGAGGGGATTCTAAGCACCTGTTCTATGACTTCTTCAAGAGAAACGTCCTTTATGGTTATCTGACACCAGTCTATCAGTGCCGACAATTCCTCTTTCTGCCGTATTACTCCCCTGTTAGTATAGGGGAATTCTGAAAGAAAATCTCCGTTTCTTTCTTCCAAACGTATCATACCCCCTTACCTGCAACGGCGTTGCCGTTACCCTGCCCCCCAACCTGCCGTCTGGTACGTCAGAACGGGGGCAGGAACTTTGATTGCCTATGCCTGTTTGTTTGAAATACTGCGGATTCCTTTACAGGTAATCCGTTCCACCAGTACAGGGAAATTCCCCCTCTGCACATAAGGGGAATAAACTGCCCCGTCCAGTTCCACCACAGAATATGGCTCAATCTTCGGAAGGCTCCGTTGCTTCCAGACGAATATCAACGCTATTCCCTAGCTTCATGCTTCCCAAATGGAGTTTTAAAGCTTCCACTTCCTCGGTTTTCTTTTTGTTCTCTCTGTCATAACGATAACAAGCGTCAGCCCCCATATAGCGGAGTTCTCCAAAGGCTTCCCTTATCTGTTCTTTTGTCAATGTAATCTCCATATCGTTTCCTTTCTCCCCGTCCTGCCGATAGGACAGCTTTCTTTTATTTTCAGTTCTTTTGATATGACGTCATATAGTTCAGTTATTTCTGAACTTATGGTATAGTGGATTTAAACGATAAGATATAACAAGCTATAATGAGATATGGAAAGCGAGGGATTTTTCAGATGAATACAATCGCAGAACGGATTAAATTCGCTATGAAAGCTAAGAACAAGAAACAGGTTGATATTGTAAAAGATACGGGAATCAGTAAAGGGGCGTTCAGTTCCTACCTGTCGGAGCAGTACAATCCCAAAGCCGATAAACTGGAACTGATTGCTGATTCTTTAGATGTAGACTTACGTTGGCTGTATGGAGAGAATGTTCCCATGCAGACCGTACCGCAGGGAAATGATACCGTCCTGCAATATGTCTTTTATAACAATACC
>OGDD01001483.1_pt1 | contig 17548 bp, 10 predicted proteins | sample 1570301 | NCBI WGS metagenome assembly OGDD01 (sample SAMEA2581971, study PRJEB24529) | metagenome | biome: Human gut stool | place: China | collected 2011 | reverse complement strand
CATAGATGCTGAAACGGTAGCGCTTGCACGATCAATTAAATAAGCACTAGATAAAAGAGTCATCCATCTGGATGGCTCTTTTATTGATCCTGATATCTGCGCGGATTTCGACAAACAGCTCTTATGGTAAATTTAAAGAAATTAAAAATTTTTATATCGCATGGTTTTCTTTTTCTGCTTGACAAATACCATTTGATTGTTCCTATACTTTTTTTGAAAATTCTGGTATTTCTTTTCTCCTATTTTTATTGCCATTCGTAAAAAAAGAAGTTATAGTGGTATCAGAACAAAGAAAACAGGTGTTTCCAAAAGGAAACCAGAGTATAAAGTGGAGGAAATGTATATGAAAAACAAATGGTTAAAAAACAGCAACAGACAGCACCTGAGATATTCCATGCGTCAGGCATCCGGAATTGCACTTGCCCTTGTAATGGGAATTTCCGTAGCGGCTGCAGGACATACCCAGAGCGTAAAGGCGGCCGTTGATACACAGACTGCAGATACCGGTGTGGCAGCAACAACAGATACCGCAAATCAGACTACAGAAACAACTACTATCGGGAAGAACCAGATCAGCATCAAGGATTTTGCCAGCCAGGTGCAGAAAGTAACAGGGAAAGACGTATTAAAGAATGCCGGCATTAAAAATACCGCTGCCGCTACTACAAACGAGATAGCGGCATATCTCCTGAATGAAGCTGATTCCGCGGTTAATGGAGGGGAAAACTCCTATAACTATGATCTGTATGGCTATGTGAAATATTTTAACCGTATCAGTGATATCAAGAAGGCTGATGACAAATATAAGGAATCCCTGTACAAATGCTTCACCAAGGGCATTATGGTAGGAAAGAGTAACGGAACATATTCCAGCACCCGGAAATTCCTGCCAAAGACAAAGATCACCAAGGACGAAGCAAAGAAGATGATAAATCGCCTGAAAAACAAAGGAAAGAGATTCAAACTTTCCTACGATGGACAGGTGTTAAGAATCATTAACCTGCCAAAGAACTATAAGGATTACCCGTATATCCTTGCAAGTTTTCCAAATTCTTATTATGAGAAGAAAATGTGGTATACAAAGCAGCGGACAAAAAATGATCTTACTCCAGCGAAAACAGCGAAATTGATGAGTGATGAGGATAAAGATTTGATATGTGAAAAAGTGAAAAAAAATCTAGAACTTCGACTTAACATAGATTATCGTAAATCCTTAACGTCAGATTGGAAAGAAGAACTTTCCAATACTTATAGAGATACAAGCTTAAATAGATCCTTAAATGCTTATGTAAAAGCTGCAAAAGCAAGAAAAATTGTGGCTAGTAGTTCACAAATAGTTGTAGATCCATCTTCTTTGTGGACTGATAAAGGCGGCAGCTCCTGTTATGTACGTGTTTATACTAAATTTCGGGTTAAATCAGGGCAGGTTCCATCTGCCAAAAGTTCATTGCAGAATGAGGTGATTTATGGAAGTTATACAGCTTTGAAAAATTTAAGCTCAAAGAAAACAGTTACTTTTATGGATGAGATTAAAGTAAATGTTTCATATACCAACGGAAAAATGACATCCTATGGCATTGATTGGGGAGGAGATAGTTTAGCGGATGTAATAGGAAATAAATAGTATACCTAAAAAGGAAGAATCCAGAATCATTTTTGGATTCTTTCTTTTTAGGCTTGACTTTTTACGTTGATTTATGTGTATCATCTTTCTACTATAGGAAAGAGAGGATATTGTAAGATGGTCGCAAAGAAAAAAATAGTGTTTTTAATGCTATTAACGTTTTTGCTCATATTCGTGGAACCGTTTCTTGGTTATGCAGCAAACAATAGTATATCAGCAGGAAGTAGCAAAACGGCTGATATTGATACTGCTGGTAATTTGAAATTTTCCGTGAAAGCCGTAGGCGCATCATCTGGAACCAGATGGAAAACAGTAGGATTGTATGTTACCAGTGATCCAACTGGAAGAAATGGAAAGGAAGGCACTAAGGCAAAAGATTGTGTATTTTTTGACAAACTTCCGAAAGGCTGTTCAAAAAAAGATGAAACAGATAGAACCGGAATGGTCACAACTTCTTTTACCATCTCCAAAGAAGTCTTTAACAGCATGTGTGACAAAGCCGGTGTAAATCTGAAAACACTGCAGAAGAATGGTGGCAAGGTATATATCCAGGGTGTGCTGCAGGGATACTCGGTCAGAAAAGGCGGATCAAAGCGCAACGTTACCGAACGCTGCTATACTTATAAGCAGATGGCGAACACACGTAACACCAGGAAAGTAAACGGATCTACATGGTATGGCATCGGCTGGCCGGCCAGCTGTAACGAAGGCTGGCGGGCACGGTATGATATCGCGGTTGAGTACAAGAAGGTCGAAGCACCGGTTACCATCAATTATTACCAAAGTTATAATGGCAAATGGAAACTGGTTTTATCTGTTACAAATTCAGATGATGGAAAAATTGAAAAGAATCCTGCCACAAGGAACCTGAACAAAGCCAATACCGGTTACCAGTGGAGCAGCACCAGCGGTACCGCCTCTATCGCCAGTGGTGACCGTGGACTTGGACTGGAAAAGAAATATTATATCAATCTTTCGGAGATAAAAACATCCGTAAAGAGCCTTCCGGCACGTCTTTCAGGTGTCGGCGCAGGAGAAGGAAAAACATCAAATTATTATTTGTATAAGACTTTTGTGTCGAAGCAGAAAAGCAAAAAAAACGGAGCCATCCGGAACAAAGTTGCAAAAACCAGTGCCCCGATCTTTAAAAGCTGCAATTTTGCAGACAAGAATGGAAACCTGACTGGCAGCTATACCAAGTGGCTTAAAACAGCACGTCAGACTTTTGAAGTCTACAATGGCGGTACTGTTATCAACGTGCTTTATAAGAAAAATAACCCTAAACATGTACCAGACTCTCATGAGGATGAGGATGTAATCTCGGTAGAGAAGCTCACACCAGCCAGCACAAGTGCTGTAATCCAGTCAGACAAACGAGACAATGAACAGTTTGACAGTACACAGGGAATTCCGACATCCGAGACACAGTATGTCAACGTATTTACGGATTCCTACCTGTATAAATACCGTTTTGTCCGGAAATATGGAAAGAAGCAATTTAACCATTATATCAGCTGCAGCCACACCGATAAACATGGGAAAAAAATACACGATCATGATACCGAACTGGTATGGCGGGAATATTCCTACTGGAAAGTAGATTATCTGGTGATATACCGAATAGAATCTGCCACCGTAATGAATTATTCGCTCCCGGATGAACATGTCACCATAAAACCGGATGCATCCTATGATAATGTCGGAAATGTATCATTTATGGCATGTGGAAGGATAGGCATATCCCCGTCAGACGGATGGACGGTCGGGCAGTATATAGTCATGAATGATTACCTGGAATTCGACGGAAAGATCATCATGAATGCCGACCCGGTGGAAAAGAAAACCCCGACTCCGGGCAGAATCCCGGAATCTACGCAGATTGACAGGGATATACTTTATCAGCCAGACCTGCTGATTGAGCCGGAAAAATCAAATGGTACCTTCAATTCGAGTGGTGATGTACAGTTTTATCCATCGTTTGTTTATAATACGAATATTCCGGATGTCGACATTGAAATAAACCCGATTAACGACGTTGTGATCCATACCCCTACGGTATGTTATCCGACGATTACGGACGCGAAGGAATATACCCAGCTGGTGTCACCGGGTAACTGTTACCATCTGGTACTGGACCGGTATTTTACCGTCAACCTGCCTACCAGTGGTTACCACAGTTCGCTGAAGGGATACGGGGAACGCGACTACGCAAAATACATTAAATCGCGGGAAGTCAAATTCCCGTTTGAGGTATACATGTGCGATGGGGATGATTACACCTATTATGATGCGGATACGTGGATCACGCTGCACCAGGATTCCACAAAGTTCTATCTCCCTATCTGGGTCAATGAAACTGCTGCCGTTGGCATTGATTTCCGGGCGCGTGCAATTAACTGTGATGCCAACGATGGACTGGAAATGGAAGAAGTGTGTGCCAATGCAGACAATACCAACTATGTTGCAGTTGATACCAAAAATGCCGAAGTATCCGGACGTTTATACAATCTGAATATGTACGACTATTCGGATTACCCGTTCTGGCTTGACGTTTTCCGGAAACCGAAATCACTGGAACTTAAAAGGTTTGCATACCATGTGGGATTCAACAACCAGAACGGGGAAAAAGTAAGGAGTGCATTTACCCTGCCGACCGTGGATGGAAGCCACCCTTATATGCGCAATCTTGGTGTGCTAAAACCGGGCTATACATCCCGGATGAGCCTCATAACCATCGGAAATATCTACCACGGCACGGATTATGTCAAGATTTACCCGACATTTTATTATGTTTCAAAAAAAGGAAATGTGAATGGATCTGATATTACAAAGCTGGAAGAGGTTGACCTTTACTACAATGGCACGATCAATGGCAAATACCGAAATGTTGTAAAAGTCGGCAGTGATCTGGATAAACAGAATGTCAAAAAGATGATGCTTGGAAACCCATATACAGGGGTAACAGATGAAGAATTCAACCAGAAGGCGAAAATCGCAGGACTCAAACCAAAAGATATCCGGTCCACAACTTATGATGTCTACACGTATGGGGAGATTACCATTCCATCCCGTATGTCCACATATATCGGAATGGACTGTGCACCGGACGGGGTAATTCCGGATGGGGTTGATCCTGACAGGGTCACAAAGTCAAAACAGAAATGGTACTTCGAATACTCACTGCCATCTGATGTGCATGCGGTCAAAAAAGGATTTGACGTAACGAAATACGCGCATGAGAACGGTGGAATTGATTATAAAGAAGATTTTTGGAAAAAAGATGGATACATTGTAGTCAATTTCGAGATTGTGACCTTTGAAGCCGGGTTTGAAAATATCCAGGGCGATGGAGATACCGGCATGGGCTGGATGGAGGGAGCTGAAATTTTTGACAAGGAAAGCGAAACGCCAATCCCGCATCTTACCTATACAAACCGGCAGAACGTTGATTATGGCTACTGCAGCATGTATAAGATGGAAGACCAGCAGTTGCGGAGGAGAGACTGGCATAAGGCACAGTATGCTTTCCGGTATGGAGATGTACTGATGTATTCGCTTGATGGATCAGCCAAAAAGGATTACCGGTCTTACGGTACACATTAACCAGTTATATATATAATTGCTTAACAGGGACTCTTACTTATGGAGCCCCTGTTATTTGCGAAATGACGGCTTACTTAACAACTGTCGGCCGTTAAAGGATTATATGACGCTGATCAATGAAATCCGTAAAAACTGTAAAACCATGGAGTTTGAGAGTGCTGTCGATGCAGCGGTAACTTATTGTATTGAGCATGATGTTTTAAAGACATTTTTGCTTAAACACAGAGCGGAGGTGAAAGACGTGTGTATCACTGAGTATAATGAAAAATCGTTTGTTGACGGGATACGTGCAGAGGGTCGTGCAGAAGGTCGTGCAGAAGGTCAGAACGAAAAAGGACTGGCGGTATACCGTAATCTTCGGAAGAGAGGTTTTTCAAAAGAAGACGCTTTGGTAATCGCAGATATTTCGCCGGATCTGGTAGTTGACGAAGACTAGCTGATCTGTAGTAAACCGTTTTAAAAATGGTAAGACAGCAGAGCAGATCATTGTAAGCGGCATAGATGCAGAAAGGGTGGCGCTTGGTTAACAGATGTCTAAAACCATACAGAGGGCGATAAGGGGCGATATGAGAAATCATATCGTCCTTTTTTACCATATTTCAGGATAGGGAAAATGGAATTATATTAGACAATCTGGTGAAATTAGGTTATTATAAATAATAAGGGAGTTACCCTAAAACAGGAGTGTTATAGAAATTATTATTAAATGGAGGTTTAACGTCTTCATGGATAAACTTTATATGATCTTATTATGCCTGATGATAGTACCAATTCTTATTTGTATCAAATATTCCAGAAAAATAAAAAGTGATGTGGCATCTTCCATTGTGAAATGCCTCATTTTTGCAATTGTTACGATCCTTAGCAATGGGTTGTCTGCTTTTTCAGAAAATGAAACATTTTCTTATATAATGGAAGCACTTTATCGGTTTTCCTTTGATATGATGCTGATATATGTATTGCAGTATTCCCAGCAGTATACACGTGTTTTTAATGAAGTTTCATCGTTTAAAAAGGGGTGTTTCATAATTGCATATCTGGATGGAATTTTACTGTTTTTTAATATATTTTTTCATAACGTATTTACGATAGAAACTGTGCACTTCCCGAATTTTGATATGTATCATGTAGCCGACAAATCCATTATTTTTTACTTTCACTATGTGTTTGCATATGGTCTGGTAGTTTGTATTATTGCATCGTTTATAATCAGAATTAGGCAGATACCGGATTTTTACCGTAAGAAATATTTGCCGATACTTGTGTTAATGTGTGTGATCACGGTATTAAAATTGATATATGGAATTTCAGAATTTCCGATTGATGTGTCACTTCCTTTTTTGGTATGCACATCAATACTGATCTGTTACCTGACGCTGTACCGTTCTCCGCGTGAACTTGTAGATAAAACACTGTCCATCGTTGTAACCGAAATGAATAACGCTGTGATATGTTTTGATATAAATAACGAATGTGTGTATGCCAATGAGCGTGCGTTAAAAATATTTAACAGTTCACGGGATTCCCTTTCCGGGATCTCGGAGAATGTACAGGGCTGGATAAAAGAACATGACATCAACAATTCTGCCTCCCTTGCATGGAGTGGTCAAACCATTATTGACAACAAAACGTATTATTTCGATATCGAATACAGAAAACTGTTTGATAAAAAGAATGAATACATAGGTTTTTTCCTGAATCTTATTGATAATACGGAGAAACATATGGCGTTTGAAAAAGAAAAATACCTTGCAACACATGATACGCTTACCGGATTGTATAATAAGAATTATTTTGCCCAAAAAACATCGGAAATTTTAAATGAGAATCCGGATAAAGAGTGGCTGCTGATCTGTTCCAATATCAAAGATTTTAAACTGGTCAATGATCTCTTTGGTCTTGAAAAAGGAAACGAAGTCCTTAAAATGGAAGCAGATCTTCTTAAAGCACAATGTGGGGAAAGGAGTGTCTATGGACGCACCGGTGGTGATAAATTTGCAATATGCATCCCAAAAGAAGGATTTAAAGAGCAGGATTTTATGGATGCGATACAGACCATGGGGCATGCATTTAACAATGACCTGTATCATCTTCATATTTATGTCGGTGTTTATGAAATCACAGACCGGAATGAAGAAGTATCCATTATGTGTGATAAAGCCAATCTTGCAATAAAGACACTGGGGGAAAACTATGATAAATCAATTGCATACTATAGCGACACGATATTTCATGATACCGTTGCCGAAAAGCAGCTGGTGGGTGATTTTGATAAAGCACTTGCCGAAAAACAGTTCTGCATGTATTTACAGCCACAGGTGACATCGGAAGGAAAATTACTGGGGGCAGAGGCTCTTGTCCGATGGCAGCATCCAAAACGCGGTCTGATTTTTCCGGGGGATTTTATTGAAGTTTTTGAAAAAACAGGTCTGATTTACCGGCTTGACCGGTTTGTGTGGGAACTTGCCGTACAAAAACTTGCACAATGGCAGAAAGACGGGCGGGACGATCTGTATATATCCGTAAATATTTCGACCAAGGACTTTTACTATATGGATGTATATGAAACAATTACCAGTCTTGTTGAAACCTATAAAATCATTCCTTCCACACTGAAACTGGAAATTACGGAAACCGCAATTATGACCGGAACCGCAGGGGAACTTGAAATGATTGAACGGTTCAGGAAATCCGGCTTTCAGGTGGAAATAGATGATTTCGGAAGCGGCTATTCTTCATTTAATACGCTAAAGGATATGGACGTGGATGTGCTGAAAATAGATATGGGCTTTTTAAGGACAACCCGGCCGGAACGCTTAGAGAGAAGTATGTCCATTATAAATACGATCATTTCACTCACCAAAACACTTGGTCTTTCCGTTATCACGGAGGGAGTCGAAACCAAGGAACAAATTGATGAGCTTACCCGGATGGGATGCGGAATTTATCAGGGGTATTATTTTTCAAAGCCGATTCCGGTAGGTCAGTTTGAAGATACCTATCTGTAAATTTATCCGGTATAGTTTCAGGCTTAAGATAGTGTGTCACGGTAGAGACGCTGATATTTCGCCGGAGTGGTGTGTAATTCTTTTTTGAAGGCACGGATAAAGGCCTCCGGATTTTCATAGCCGAGCGTATCGCGGATGGCGGCAACTGATTTGGTGGTGCTGCGCAGCATGTGCTCGGCTTTTTGTATGAAGAAGTCATGAATGGTCATTCTAAAATCCGGAATAAAGGTATTGCCAACATATTCAGTCAAATGGGACTTGTGGAGGCATGGGGAAGCGGAGCTATCTGGAGGTGTCCGGGGATTACCGGTAATAGTTGTCATTGCCTCAAAAGTTTATTTCAATCCTGATTTATAATATGCAGCTTGTGGCAAAAGAGCACGGCTGTCTGGGTTCTTCTGGTGGGAATACAACCGGAAGGTTTGAGAATCCGTTTGTTACAATACCGTCTGCATACCAGACACTTGATTCTTTTATGAGAGTGAATGGGCTGGTTCACACCGAAAGTGGAGTGATTCCATGCTATGAGACGAATGGGGAAAGCATGGACATCTATATTGTGTGTGAGTAAAACGGTATGGGGTATCGGGACTCGGCAATATAATTGTTTTTTTAAGCGTAATCCGTTATACTAGATGCATAGTATAGCGGATTATTTTTTGGAGGTACTTATGGGAAGATTTTTGAATCCAGATAACGGGGCTTTTTCAGAGGCAGTCAATTCAGAAATTTATATTGATAAAACCCGTTTGCTGGAATACATCAACCGGGTGATAAATACCACATCAAAATTTATCTGTAACAGCCGTCCGAGACGTTTTGGAAAGTCCATGACTGCAGACATGCTTTCTGCTTATTACAGCAGGGGATGTGATTCCAAAGAGCTCTTTAAAAATTATGAGATAAGTACAGTTTCATCATATGAAAAGAATCTTAATAAATATGATGTGATCCATTTTGATGTACAGTGGTGCATGATGGATGCCAAAGATGCAGATCATGTTGTAGATTATATCAATGAGGGAATTTTACAGGAACTGAGGGAAGCATACGGACAGATCATTCCGGATGCGGTCAAGACTGCTTATGGGGCAATGTCCTATATCAAAGCGGCTACCGGCAATAAATTTGTTGTCATCATTGATGAGTGGGATGTTTTGATTCGAGATGAGGCACAGAATCATACATTGCAGGAGGCATATATTGATTTTCTCAGAGGAATGTTTAAAGGCACAGAACCTTCCAGATACATTGCGTTAGCATATTTGACGGGAATTTTACCGATTAAGAAATTAAAAACGCAGTCAGCACTCAACAATTTTGAAGAATTTACCATGCTCGATGCAGGACGGATGGCTCCTTACGTCGGGTTTACAGAAGAAGAAGTCCACGGACTGTGTGAACAATACGGATGCAGTTATGAACAGGTGAAATCCTGGTATGATGGCTATTTATTAGAGGATTATCAGGTATATAATCCGAAGGCCGTTGTCAGTGTCATGTTAAATGGAAAGTATAAAAGTTATTGGTCAAATACCGGAAGTTATGAGGCAATTGTGCCACTGATCAACATGGATTTTGATGGCTTGAAATCTGCAATGATCGAGATGTTGTCGGGTGAATCCGTAGAAGTGGATGTGACATCCTTTCAGAATGACACGGTAAGTTTTGCAAATCGGGATGATGTGCTTACGTACCTGATTCATTTGGGATATCTGGCTTATGATCAGGACAGCCGGCATGTTTTTATTCCGAATGAAGAAATCCGGCACGAGTTAAATCATGCAGTGAAACGTACCAGGTGGAATGAGATGGTGACATTTCAAAAAGAATCGTCAGCGTTATTAGATGCAACGCTGGAAAAAGATGGAATGGAGGTTGCAAAGGGGATTGAGAAAATTCATACCGGGTATTCTTCAACGATTATGTACCATGATGAAAATTCGCTCAGCAGTGTACTTACGATCGCATACTTAAGTTCCATGCAGTATTATTTTAAACCCATCCGTGAATTGCCGACCGGCCGTGGTTTTGCGGATTTTGTTTATATTCCAAAACCGGAATATAAAGCTGATTATCCGGCACTGGTTGTGGAACTGAAATGGAATAAAACTGCGGATACCGCCTTACAACAGATAAAAGACAGAAAGTATCCGCAATCGTTAGAGCCATATACAGGAAATATTCTGCTCGTAGGAATCAATTATGATAAGAAGACGAAAGAACATTCCTGTGTGATTGAAAATGATAAAAAGCAATAAGCGTTAAGCTCCGTCTTTTTGCAGGATTGAAACAAATCCCGCAACAAAACTAAACAGAACAGGAAGAAACCAATGGAAGAAAAAATCATGCATCTTCTGATCACGGAAGACGATATGGCACTCGCACAGGGACTGCAGCGCGCATTACAGGAGAAAAACCGGCAGGTGCTATGTTGTAAAAACATACAGGAGACCAGACAGCATCTGCACCAGAACAAGACAGATCTGCTGATTCTCGATGTGAATCTGCCGGATGGAAGCGGTTTTGATCTGCTGCAGGAGATTCGCAGAACCTCGGATCTTCCGGTGATCTTACTTACGGCAAACGATCTGGAAATGGATATTGTAAGCGGACTGGAGCAGGGAGCAAATGATTACATCACAAAGCCGTTCAGTCTGGCGGTACTCCGGGCGCGGGTAAACACCCAGCTTCGGAACCGGACGGTGCAGATGCAGAAAGAAAGCACACAAAACACACAGATCTGGGAGGGCAGTATCTGGAAGTTTGATTTTACAAATATGCGTTTTACCGTAAGCGGACAGGACGTGGAGTTAAGTAAAACCGAGCAGAAACTTCTGGCACTTCTTGTGCAGCATGCGGGGATGACCGTGCCGCGGGAAACTTTGATGGATCGCATCTGGATCGATGGCGCGGTGTACGTGGATGAAAACGCGCTTTCGGTTGCCATCAAGCGGCTGCGGGATAAATTACAGGCAAAGGAGCAGATCCGGACCGTGTATGGGATCGGATATGTATGGGAAGTATGATCGGATATTTTGTAATTATATTGCTTGCGGCAGGGAGTGTGCTTGCAGCAGCACTTTTCTTCAGACACCGGCAGAAACAGGTGATGGATGGACTTTCCGATATGCTTGAGGCGGCGATAAACGGAACCTTTTCCGAGACCACATTTGATGAGTCGCGGCAGTCGTCGCTGGAAAACCGTCTGGCGCAGTATCTGGCGGCATCGGAACTTTCAGTGCGAAGCATAGATGCGGAGCGGGAAAAAATCAAAGAACTGATCGCAGATATTTCCCATCAGACGCGGACGCCGCTATCAAATATTTTATTGTATACGGAACTGCTGGAGGAAGAACCGCTGGGGGAAGCAGCACAGGATTCCGTAAAAAAGCTGCGGCAGCAGAGTGAAAAATTACAGTTTTTAATGGATGCGCTTGTCAAACTTTCAAGGCTTGAGACAGGCGTTTTTGTGTTGCATCCAATCCGGCAGCCGCTGACAGAACTGGTGGTAGACGGTATGGAAAGTTACCGGGAAAAAGCAGCCGCCAAAGGACTTGCGATTGCGTTTTCCGGGACGAAAAAAGCAGAGGAAGACGCACCGGTTTATGCGTACTTTGATAAGAAATGGTCCATGGAAGCACTGGGAAATATTCTCGATAATGCGATCAAATATACGAACACAGGAGGGATTACCATAAAACTCTGTTCCTATGAACTGTTTGCCTGCGTGGAAGTGACGGATACGGGAATCGGCATCGGTGAGGAGGAGCATGCGGCGGTATTTGGGCGTTTTTACAGGGGAAACGCGGTTGCCGAAAAGAGCGGTGTGGGGATCGGACTGTATCTGGCACGTTTTATCATGCAGCAGCAGGGCGGATATATCCGGCTTTCGTCCACACCTGGGGAAGGCTCAACGTTTGGGCTGTATTTTCCAACGGCAATTGTGTCAAAACTGTAAGAATCTTTTGTTTCCGGGACAGATTCTCGAAAGAATTCTGTGCGACAATCTTAAAAGAAGGCAGGAAATGCCAAATCAGGAGCAAAAGGAGATTACAGGATGGTCATTTTGGAAACCAGAGATTTGAAAAAACAGTATGGCACGGGGGAGACCGCCGTGCACGCGCTGGCGGGGGTAAACCTGTCGGTGGAAAACGGAGAATTTGTCGCGGTGGTAGGAACCTCCGGATCGGGAAAATCGACGCTTTTACATATGCTTGGAGGACTCGACCGGGCAACATCCGGCAAAGTCTATGTGGACGGCAAGGACATTTTTGCATTAAAGGATGAAGAACTGACGATTTTCCGCAGAAGAAAAATCGGATTTGTCTTTCAGTCCTTTAATTTAGTTCCGGTGCTGTCTGTCTATGAAAACATTGTGCTGCCATTGCAGCTTGACGGAAAAACCGTGGACAATGCATTTATCGGGGAGATCGCAGAGGCACTCGGATTGGAAGAAAAATTAAACGTGCTGCCAAACCAGCTTTCGGGAGGACAGCAGCAGCGTGTGGCGATCGCGCGGGCACTCGCAGCCAAACCGGCGATTCTATTAGCAGATGAACCGACCGGAAATCTCGACAGCTGTACCTCACAGGATGTGATGGGGCTGCTCAAAACGACCAGCACCAAATTTTCGCAGACCATTGTGATGATCACACACAACGAGGAGATTGCACAGCTTGCAGACCGGATCATCCGTATCGAGGATGGACGGATTGTGACAGGGAAAGCAGGTGAGGCATTATGATACAGGTAAAAAACCGTGCCTGTGTGCGCACCATTGCCGTGCGCAGTCTGCGGGCTTCCAAAATGAGAAACCTGATTGCCGTGATTGCAATTATGCTGACCACGATGCTGTTTACCGCGCTGTTTACGATTGCAATTTCCATCAACGATTCGTTCCAGCAGTCCAACTTTCTTATGGTCGGAGGTGATGCGCACGGGGCTTTTAAGAAACTGACGGAAGAACAGATGGAAACCTTAAAAAAAGATCCGCTCATTCGGGAGACAGGTGCGCGGTTGTTTTTAGGAATGGGAACCGGGGATGCATTTCGCAAGACACAGGTGGAAGTCAGCTATATGGATGCGCATGGGGGAAAACATTATTTTTGTACACCAACGCACGGACACCGTCCCAAAGAGGGAAGCAATGAGGCCATGACGGATACCCGGGTGTTAAAACTGTTAGGAGTACAGCCAAAAATCGGCACCAAATTTACCGTGACGTATCAGATCGGAGGAGGTCAGTCAGAACCGAAAACGGTGACGCAGGAGTTTGTTCTCTCCGGCTGGTGGGATTACAACGGAGTTTCCCAGGCAAGCAATGTGATCGTGCCAGAAAGTTATGTGAAAAAGACATTGCAGCATGTGAATATCGGGGAGGATGAAGAGAGTGGAAAATGGTCACTTGACGTTATGTTTGGGAATGCACTTCATATCGAAAAAGATATGCGGCAGGTGATCAGAGACTGTGGATTTCAGTCAGAAGATGCTTCCAAACCGGGCTATATTGCATTTGGTGTAAACTGGGGCTATACCGGTGCGCAGTCGAGCAGCAATCTGAATCCGGAAAGCATTGCAGCCATTGTGGCATTGCTTGTGCTCATTGTATTTACCGGATACCTGGTCATTTACAATGTGTTTCAGATTTCCGTTGCCAACGATATCCGTTTCTACGGACTGTTAAAAACGATCGGCATGACCGGGCGGCAGCTCAAGCGGATCATCCGGCTGCAGGCAGTCCTTTTATCAGGCATTGGAATCCCGGCGGGACTTCTTCTGGGATTTGGAATCGGCGTGGGACTGGCACCGGCTGTCATGGCACAGACGAGTTACACGACAGCGGTTATAAAATTGCATGCGTGGGTATTTGTGGGAGCAGCACTTTTTTCACTGGTCACCGTATTTTTATCCTGCAATAAGCCGGGGCGGATCGCTGCAAAGGTATCCCCGGTCGAAGCGGTGCGCTATACGGAGGCAGACTGTGGCCGAAAAAAAGCAAAAGCGGCAAAAAAGCCGGCGTCTTTGGGGCGTATGGCATGGGCAAATGTGGGACGAAACCGGAAGAAAACGGTTCTTGTTGTCATTTCCCTCTCCCTTGCGGTTGTTCTTTTAAATCTGACCGTTATGTTTGCAAACGGATTTGATATGGATCTGTATTTGAAACACTTCTGTGTGAGCGATTTTGTGTTTGCCAATGCGGATTATTTTAACGTGCAGAAAGGATTTCATTCTTCCGATGAAGCGGTGGAAGATTCTGCAATGCAGACCGTGCTCGCGCAAAATGGAGTTAAAGAGAGTGGATGTGTCTACGGACAGACAACCCGGGTTTTGGAAAAAATAAAGAAAAAAGATATGCTGGCGTATTTTACATCCATGGGACATACCATGACAAAAGAGCAGGAAAAGGGTTATTTCAATTGGAAGGAACAGGCAGATGATGGCAGTTATTATGACGATATTCAGTTGTATGGAATGGATGCATTCCCGCTTCAGAAAGTAAAGGTGCTCAAAGGCGATGTCACAGCTCTGGATCAGGAGAATGCCATTGCGGCAGTCTATAAGCAGGATGATTATAACAAAAAAGTTGATCACAGTAACTGGGCCGGGGTGGGCGATCAGGTGACACTCAGGTACGTAAACAGTTGGAAATACTTTGACGCAAAGAGTGGAAAAGAGATCCTGGAGGATGAGGTTGACGATTATGAAGATGCCTATGTCATGAAAGCAGATGATTATACACAAAAAACCTATACGGTGGTGGCAGAGATTCTGGTGCCTTCCGCGATGAGCTGCCGGTATTATGGATCGCCGCAGTTTGTGCTTGGAAGCGATACGTTTATCAAAGATACCGGGACAAAAGATGTCATGCATATGATGTTTGATATGAAAAACAATCAGAGTGCAAGAGCAATGGAAAGTTTTTTGAAAAATTATACGGAACAGGTCGAGCCGCTGTACAGCTATGAATCGAAGTTTTCCTACGAAAAAGAGTTTGATTCGTTCCGTGGGATGTTTCTGCTGCTTGGAGGTGTTCTCTCCTGCGTGATTGCCGTGGTCGGAACATTAAATTTCCTGAATGCCATCCTCACGGGGATGATTGCAAGGCGCAGGGAGTTTGCTGTGCTGCAGTCGGTTGGCATGACCAGACGCCAGTTGAAGCGGATGCTTGTGTATGAGGGACTGTTGTATACGCTTGCGGCGATTGTCATTTCGCTTATTCTTGTTGTGGCATCTGAGCCGTTTATGGGAAAGATGATTGAAAAAATGTTCTGGTTTTTCCGGTTTCAGTATACCATCGGTCCGGTCGTGCTTGCGGCACTGATCTTTACCGTGATCGGCGCGGGGGTTCCGCTTGTGGTCTATTGTGTGGTTGGAAAGCAGACGATTGTGGAGCGGCTGAGGGAGACGGAGTAAAAAAGAATAACAAAACATTTCCGAATAAAACCTGAATCCATGTGGCATAAGAAGCAATTTATTCGGTTACTTTGCTTTTCAGGACAGATGTGATATCTGCCGAAAGCGTTGCTGAATGTTCCAAAAACAGAGCAATAAAAATAAATATTTCTTTAATTTTGAAACCATACTATTTACATAAATGAAACCGTAAGGTAATCTTAAAAAATATGTAAAATATGAGGATCATAAGAAAGAGGTTTATGGATGAGGAAGAAACGGATCACAGTTATAATTGGCAGGATGTTTTGTGGCGGAGCGTTTAATCTATGGAACAGGCAGAATAAAACCAGAACGGCAATGAAATTATCAGCTGTTGTTATGCTCCTGTGCCTGATGCTGGGGGCATGTGCACAGAAACAGAAGATACCGGCTGCAACTTATATGGGAGGAAACCATACCATTACAGAAATTTGCAAAGAACTGGATACCGCGGGAGCTTCCCATGTAGATACATTCCGGGAATGGGTAACTGATTTTGCGGATTCGGCCGGGAAGAATGCAAAGCTTGAGGATGTCTGGTCTGATCCGGAAAACATGAAAGCAGATATCGGCAAATGTATGGATGGCTGGGAACAGAATCATGATTACTCCGACACGGACTGCAGAATGACAGCCTTTCTCTTACTGGATGGCCTGCTTCACGCAGAATCAACGGAAGACAATTATGAAGGTACTTATCTAATGTTTGATACAGAAGCAATAGATAATGTGGAAAGGTATGAAACCATAAAAGAGAACCGGGATATGTTTACCACACTCTATGGAGAAAAGAGTGTTGCGGATAAAAAACATCCGGAAACAGCATTTTCGGATAGTTGGAAACATTATGGATTTCAAATAGACAGTGACAGGATATCGCTCCTTAGTATCGTGATATATGACCCGTATTCGGATGTTACTTTCGTGGGTCATACAGGTATCCTGATAAAGGACAGGGACGATTACTTATTTGTAGAAAAGATTGCATTTGAACAACCATATCAGGCAACAAAGGTGAAGACGGTGGATGAATTGCTCAATATCCTGTCATTGAGACCGGAATATTTCGGAGAAGAGGGAGAAGCCGGACCGTTTGTTTATAATAATGGGGAATATATTGGAACATTAAAGGCGAAGACATATTAGCAAAAAACATTTGACATACCGGAAATATTCCCCTACAATCGTTCTAAAAAGAACGATTGTAGGGGGGGAAGAGAATTTCTTTTGGCTGTTATCTGCCGGTTACTTTATTCAGTAAAACGAAACCAAAGGTGGGATTATTAATGATTCCAAAAACCTGTGCATATATGTGGATGATTGCAATGGGACTACAACTGTTATTTTAAAAACAAAAATATTATAGAGGCAGGGCATTATAATGAAAATGGAAAATTTGTAAAGCTTATGACGGGGCATTTTGATAACAGAGAACAATTTACAGAAATGAAATCTGCAGGAAAATTATTTCCGTATGCCAGACATGTGAATACAGTCTGTAATGATAAGATAAATAATATTCCGGCAGGAGAAGACAAAAATACGTTTTCTTATGCTTCCATGAAGAACGTAGAATATAGTGACCTGAAAAGATCTGAGAAGTTTACCCCGGCATTGTATCAGGAAAAGGATGGTGTCTGGGAAGGGGGAAGTGTGAGTCAGTTTACCCCTGTGATGACATTCCGGTTATGGGAGAGATTCTCGGAGACATGTCTGGAGGTGTCCGAAAGTATGGAAGTGAATGGAAAGAAAACTTTCGGATATGGTGTGCCGGTCATTTATAAAAGGGAACGAGGTGCCTGACACCAGTTCCGTGGGAAGCATAGATGCTGAAACGGTAGCGCTTGCACGATCAATTAAATAAGCACTAGATAAA
>OGDD01001477.1_pt1 | contig 17585 bp, 7 predicted proteins | sample 1570301 | NCBI WGS metagenome assembly OGDD01 (sample SAMEA2581971, study PRJEB24529) | metagenome | biome: Human gut stool | place: China | collected 2011 | reverse complement strand
GTTGAAACGGCTATTTTAAATATTATCAACCACCAGAGTTTAATTGCCACAAAGGCCGCCCGTGTCTGCTACGCCGCAAAGGGTGACGGTATTATGGAATTCGGTCTGCGCCGCGCACAGGGACCGGACGCCGGTATTTACGGTGCAAGAGCCGCTGTTATTGCAGGCTGTGTCGGTACGAGCAACGTCCTGACCGGTCAGATGTTTGGTGTGCCGGTAAAGGGAACACACGCCCACAGCTGGATTATGAGCTTTCCGGATGAATATACTGCATTTAAAACCTATGCCGATTTGTATCCAGATGCGTGTATCCTGCTTGTCGATACGTATGACACCCTGCGTTCCGGTGTACCGAATGCGATTCGCGTATTTAAGGAAATGCGTGAAAAAGGCATTGATTTAAAGGGCTACGGTATCCGTCTGGATTCCGGCGATTTAGCTTATCTGACAAAGAAAGCGCGTAAAATGTTAGACGATGCCGGATTTGAAGATGCCATTATTTCCGCATCCAGCGACTTAGACGAATATCTGATTGACTCCTTAAAGACACAGGGTGCGGCGATTACTTCATGGGGTGTCGGAACCAATCTGATTACTTCTAAGGACAACCCGGCATTCGGCGGTGTTTATAAGCTTGCCGCAGTGATGGGCGATGACGGCACATTTATTCCGAAAATCAAGCTGTCCGAAAATTCAGAGAAAATCACAAATCCGGGCAACAAGACGGTTTACCGTGTCTACGATGCCGACGGCATGATTAAGGCGGATTTAATCGCGCTGGCCGATGAAACGTATGATGAATCACAGCCTCTGCTTTTATTTGACCCTGTGGAAACGTGGAAAAAGACACTGATGGAGCCGGGCGAGTATTCTATGCGTGAGATTATGGTGAAAGTATTTGATAAGGGCGAGTGTGTTTACGATTCGCCAAATGTCATGGACATTCAGAAATACTGCAAACAGGAGCAGGCAACGCTTTGGGATGAATCCAAGCGGCTGATTAATCCTCAGGTTGTTCATGTCGATTTATCACAGAAGCTTTATGATTTAAAGCAGGAACTCCTGCACAATTACGGACGGGAAAAGCTGTAGCAATACGGCTTCCCGCCCTTTTTTAATTGGCTTTTCTATTTTTCGAGTGTATTTAACAGTTCATACAGAAGCGTATACAACTGTGCGGCTTTTTCCTGCGGAAGCGCCGCGCATGCCATCATTTTCTGCGGAATCAGCACCGCTTCGTCTTTTAAGTCTTCTCCCTTTGGCGTAATGGCGGCAATTAATACCCGCTCGTCTTCTTCGCTTCGGGTACGTGTCACATATCCTTTCTGCTCTAATTTTTTTAAGAGCGGCGTGAGTGTTCCGGAATCTAAAAACAGGCATTTGCCCAGTTCCTTGACACTGATTTGCTTTTTTCCCACAGCACCATCATGGCAATGTACTGTGTATAGGTTAAATCTATTTTTTCAAGAAATGGTGTATACCGCTTGATAATCTCTCTGGAGCAGGCATACAGCGGAAAACACAGCCCGCCGGACATTTCATGATTATCTGACGGACTGTGTTTTAACTCATTTTTTACTTTTGATTCTGCTCAAGCTGTTCCAGCTTTTCCGCCATTTCCCGTAACCGGTGTCTGACTGCTGTTTGAATTTGTGAATGTAGTTTTGTGGATATTCATGAAATACTTTGATACAAAAAGAGCAGACACAAAAAATCCCTTTCTGTATCTGCTCTCTATCTGCTTTTTAACACTTTATCACAAAACCGTATCAACAAAATTCATGATAAAATCATTAGACGAATTATTCTACTGTATAAATCCAGCCCTTAGGTGCTTCAAGCTTGCCCATCTGGATACCTGTTAAAGTATCGTACAGCTTCTGGATTGTAGGGCCCATCTTTTCCATACCGCTTGGCATGCAGATTTCCTTGCCGTGGTCAACAATCTTACCAACCGGTGAGATAACAGCTGCTGTACCGCAAAGACCACATTCTGCGAAATCCTTTACTTCTTCCAGTGTAACTTCACGTTCTTCAACCTTCAGTCCTAAGATTTCCTTCGCAACATATACGAGTGAACGACGTGTAATAGAAGGAAGAATACTGCTTGACTTTGGTGTTACAACTGTACCGTCTTTTGTAACGAACAGGAAGTTTGCACCGCCTGTTTCTTCTACCTTTGTTCTTGTTGCCGGGTCTAAGTACATATTTTCTGCGTAGCCTTCTTTATGTGCTGTTACGATTGCATGTAAGCTCATGGCATAATTTAAACCGGCCTTGATATGACCTGTTCCGTGAGGTGCTGCTCTATCGAAATCAGATACCTTAATTGTAAGAGGCTTTGCGCCGCCCTTGAAATACGGACCAACCGGTGTTGTAAGGATTCTGAACTGATATTCATCAGCCGGCTTTACACCGATAACCGGATTGCTGCCGAACATATATGGACGGATATATAATGTAGCACCTGAACCAAATGGCGGTACCCATGCTGCATTTGCCTTTACTGTATCTGTAACAGCCTGTACAAACTTGTCTACAGGGAATGGCGGCATTTCCAGTCTTTCGCAGGAATCATGCATTCTCTGTGCATTGAGGTCCGGACGAAACATAACAATATGACCGTCTTCTGTTGTATAAGCCTTTAAACCTTCAAAACAAGTCTGTGCATACTGAAGTACACCTGCACACTCATTTAACACGACCTTATCATCATCTGTAATGACTCCGTCATCCCACGCTCCGTCTTTATAATTTGCTACAAATCTTTTATCTGTCTTTACATAACCGAATCCAAGATTTGCCCAGTCAAGATTTTTCTTTTCCATCTTCATTACTTCCTTTCGCGTCTAGTCGGATTGTTACGAAATGATATCTTTTACTTCATTCCACTCAATTCTTAACAGTTATTTTACTGCGATACCTTGTGAAAGTCAATATCCCAGTTTCTGCATTTTTAGGAAGTTTCATCATTTTATTCCCGATCTAATAATGACTGATAAAATGCCGCATAATCTTCACGTTGTTCTGCCGTAAACGCAATGGCAGTTCTTGGGTGCTGGTTCTGCTGTCCTGTCAGCATATACTGTACATCACAGCCCCATACAAGCCCTGTCTTCTTTAACGGAAGCATCTGGTTCTGTAAAAATTTTAATACCGGATTCAAACTGTACTTCGGATTTCTAAGGAAGCCTAACAGCAGTTCCATGTTGCAGTTTCCTGCACCGCGTCCCATGCCGCTCATCGTTGCATCCAGATAGCTGACACCTACGGTGCAGGCTTCAATCGTATTTGCAAATGCAAGCTGCTGGTTGTTGTGTGCATGGATACCGACCTTCTTGCCGTATTTTTCTGCAACCTTCAAATACTTATCCGCCAGTCTGCGGATCTGTTCCGGATATAAAGAACCATAGCTGTCAACCAGATAAATCGTGCCGACCTCGCTCTGTGCCAGTAAATCCAGTGCCAGATCCAGCTCAGATTCTGCCGCTGTGGAAACTGCCATAATATTAATCGTGGTTTCATAGCCCATCTCCGCACAGTAATGAATCATCTCGATTGCCGCCGGAATTGTATTAATATAAGTAGCAATACGAATCATGTCAATCACGCTGTCTGTCTTTGGAATAATATCTTTTTTATAATCGGTACGTCCGACATCTGCCATAACGGAAATCTTTAAATCGGTGTTGTTATCACCGACAATATCACGGATATCCTGCTCATCACAGAACTTCCACTTGCCGAATTCCTTAACGTCAAAAATTTCCTTTGAAGCCTTATAACCGAACTCCATGTATTCTACACCTGCTGCCACGTTGGCGGTATATAAATTTCTTACAAATTCATCGTCAAAATAAAAATTGTTGACCAATCCTCCGTCTCTGATTGTACAATCAACGACCTTAATATCCGGTCTGTAAGAAATTAATTCGCCCTTCTGTTCCATTTCCTTTTCCTCCAATATCTGCTTTTGTTTTATTTTTCACTTTAAAGCGTTAAACTTTAACGTATTATAGCACACTTTTTTCAAAATGCAAACCCCTTTCAGAAGAATCCTTTCCAAAATGCTTTATAACCGATTTACGTCAGCTGCTGCATATCCTTTACCAGGGCTTTTAATCCTGCCAGATATTCCTGCGCATTGCTGAATTTCTTCTTTGTCACCCTCCAGACAAATTTCGGTTCCGGACTGCTGATAAACCGCACCGCACCGCCGTATCCGGCTACGAAATTCTCGATTTTATCCCCCTGAATGTCCGCTTTCGGATAAATCTTCATGACCGTCCGCCACTGCGATGCACCCGGTGTTTCGTCCGTTCCGCCCTGAATCTCGGTAATGCCGATTTTGTGTGCCATAGACTTAACCAGTGCAATATTTAAAAGATTGGCGGCACTTGCCGGCAGACTGCCGTAACGGTCACCGAGTTCGTCGCACATATCCGACAGTTCCTCCTCGCTTTCAATACCCGCAATCCGCTTGTAGACATCCAGCTTCTGATATTCGCTCTTAATATAAGAAGACGGAATAAATGCATCTACATTCAAATCCACATTTGTTTCAAAACCATATTCATTTTTAATGCCCTTCAAATCATTCACCGCCTGATTGAGCATTTTACAGTACAAATCATATCCAACCGCCGCCATATGCCCATGCTGGGAGCGTCCAAGCACATTTCCTGCGCCACGGATTTCAAGGTCTTTCATCGCAATCTTAAAACCGGAGCCGAAATCCGAAAATTCACGAATCGCACTTAAACGTTTCTCTGCCACTTCCGTGAGCATTCTGTCCCTGCGGTACAATAAAAATGCATAGGACGTTCTGCTGCTTCGTCCGACACGCCCGCGCAACTGGTAAAGCTGTGAAAGCCCGAATTTATCCGCATCTTCGATAATCATGGTATTGACATTTGAAATGTCCACACCGGTTTCGATAATCGTGGTTGAAATTAAGACGTCAATTTCTCCGTTGATAAATTCGTACATGATTTTTTCAAGCATACGTTTTTCCATCTGACCGTGTGCATAGGCGACATTGGCCTCCGGCACCAGTTCCTCAATGTGTGCCGCCACCTCATCAATGCTGCGGACACGATTGTATACATAATACACCTGTCCGTTTCTTGCCAGCTCTCTGTGAATCGCCTCCCGGATCATTTCATCGTTATGTTCCGTTACAAAGGTCTGTATCGGCACGCGGTCTGTCGGCGGTTCTTCCAGTACACTCATATCACGGATACCGACAAGGCTCATATGCAGTGTTCTAGGAATCGGGGTCGCACTGAGCGTCATGACATCCACATCATTTTTTAATTTCTTAATCTTTTCCTTATGGGTTACACCAAAACGCTGTTCCTCATCAATAATCAACAGTCCCAGGTCCTTAAACTCCACATCCTTGGATAACAGTCTGTGTGTACCGATTGCAATATCTACAAAACCTTTTTTTAACTCGGAAATACTTTCCTTGATTTCCTTGCTTGTACGGAAGCTTGACAGCTGTGCCACCGTCACCGGAAAATTTTTCATCCGCTGTTCAAAGGTGTTGTAAATCTGCTGGGCAAGAATGGTTGTCGGCACAAGATATGCCACCTGCTTGCCCTCCTGTACCGCTTTAAATGCCGCACGGATTGCGACTTCAGTCTTGCCATAGCCGACATCACCGCAGATTAAACGGTCCATAATGCGGGTACTTTCCATATCACGCTTGGTGTCTTCTATCGCCGTCAGCTGATCCTGCGTTTCCTCATACGGAAACATTTCTTCAAATTCCCTCTGCCATACGGTATCCGGTCCAAACTGATAGCCCTTTTCCTTCTGCCGCGCCGCATACAGCGCAACCAGATCCTTTGCCACTTCTTCAACCGCGCCGTGTACCTTGGATTTTGTTTTATTCCACTCCTGTGTCCCCAGCTTATTGAGCTTCGGCTTCTTTTCTGTATCCGCCGCCGCATATTTCTGTAAACGGTCAAGCTGTGTCGCCAGCACATAAAGGTTACTGTTTCCGGCGTATTCAATCTTGATATAATCCTTTTCCACGCCCTCGACCGTAATTTTTTCAATACCCTTATACACACCCAGTCCGTGACTTTCATGCACGACAAAATCGCCGATATTCAGTTCGTTAAAACCGGCTATCGACTTTCCGTCATACTTTTTCTTCTTTTCACGTTTTTTCTGCCTGCTTGCAAAAATATCATTTTCCGCAATCACGACAAACCGCAGAAGCGGATACTCAAAGCCCTTGTGCAGACTGCCGTAAGTGACCATAATCGTGCCTTCAAGCATTTCATTTTCAAAATCTTCACTGAAATACGCCGTCAGCCCCAGATTCGCCAGATCCTGCACAATTCTCGCCGCACGCGTTCTCGAATTGCACACCAGGATACTCTTATACCCCGAACGCTTATATTTTTTTAAATCGTCCGCAAGATACTCAAAGCTGTTGTGGTACGGACTGATACTGCGGGTATCAATGCGCACATATTCCGCCACGGCAAATTTTTCCGGCTTGTAATCCAGCGCCGACAACAGCAGGGTACGTTTCTTTTCAAGTCCCGCATAAATGCTTTCAATTCCGTGAATCATATCGGTCTGTCCCGGCAGAATATATCCGCCCTCCAGACGGTTTTTCATACTTTCCGTATATTCATATAAAATAAGTTCCATCCGCTCATTTAAGCGGTTCGGCTCATCTAATACAAACAGCGTGTCTTCCTTTGGAAAATAGCTTAAAAATCCGGTCAGTTCCTCTGCAAACATCCGCAGCGCCTTGCTGTAATCGCCGGTACGCTCCATATCTGCCACATTTCTGCGGATACGGTTGCATTTCTCAATATCCTCTGCCGTCTTTTTCTTCTTATCATTACCAAAGGCGGTAAGCTGTCCTGCCAGTTCTTCCTGTAACTTTTCCCTGCCGCGCGCAATTTCTTCTTCGCTTAACAGGCATTCTGTCGCCGGAAAAGCTTCAAACCGCTCAATCTTTTCAATGGAACGCTGGCTCTCCACGTCAAACAAACGGATTGAATCCACCTCATCGTCCCACAACTCAATGCGCACCGGTGTTTCTTCCGTATACGGGAAAATGTCGATAATACCGCCGCGCACCGCAAATTTGCCCTGTCCGTCCACAATCGCACATCGCTCATAGCCAATCTGTACCAGTTCTTTTGAAAGCGCTTCTAAATCAAGAACCTGTCCTTTTTCAAATGAAATCGTGGCATTTTTATATTTTTCAAGCGGAACGAGCAAATCAGCACAGCCGTCAATCGTTGTCACAACCGTAAGTCCCGCCGCATTTTTGTTTTCCGGCTGTATGCCGTCTGTTTTACCGTTTGAAATACTGTCTTCACTGATATGCTTCTGCGCCTGAATGATTTTGTAAATGCATGCAAGCCGCTCTCCCGCAAGCTGGTTGCCATGCACATCGGCGCTGTAAAAGATAAAATCCTTGGCAGGATAGTAAATACTGCTCTTATCAAAAAAGAGACAATCCTCACGAAGCTGTCTTGCCTTGACCTCATCGCTAGTAATCACGACCCGGATTGGATACTGCTCCCCGAGTGCTTCCAGCAGATGTGCTTTCTGCGTGTCAATGCAGCCGCTGACCATTACCGCATGCCCCAGCCGGCTAAAAGACTTTTTAATTTCTTCTATCCCTGCCATCCCCTGCACAGGCTCAAAAAATGTTTTCATACTTCCTCAATTCTACAATTTTTATTTCATCCATTAAATTTATTCATCGCACCGGTAATACCCTCTGTCATGATACAGGCAACCGCTTCGCAGGCTCTCTGATTGGCATCCCGCAGTGTATCGTATAAATCTGTCGGGAATTTTCCGAGTACCCAGTCTGCAAGGTCCCAGCCCTTCGGTTTGTCACCGACACCGAACTTAACACGCTTGAACCGGTCACTGCCAAGCTGCGCGATAATACTCTTAATACCGTTGTGTCCGCCTGCGCTTCCCTTTGCCCGCAGACGCAGTTTGCCCGGTTCTAAGCTGATGTCGTCAAAAATAACGATTAAATCATCGATATCCGCCTTATAATAATCCATGACTTCACGGATACATTCCCCGGACAGATTCATATACGTCATCGGCTTTACAAGAATGACCTTCTCTCCCTCAATCATACCCTTGCCAATCATCCCTTTGTGTTTTTGTGTGTCTACGCTGATATTATATTGATCTGCCAGCGCATCTATCACAGAAAATCCTGCATTGTGTCTTGTTCCCATATACTGTGTGCCGGGATTTCCCAGCCCCGCTATAATATACATACATACCTCTTTCTGAGCGATTTCCCATCTGCCATCATAGATGTTTGCTTTCGCCCGGAAGCAAACATCTGTGTGAACAAGCTTTTGTTTATGGCTTGTTCACACTTCGCAGGCATTTTAATGCCGGAGGAACCGCGAGCCAAATGTCAGATTTGGCTCTGCGATAAAAGCTATTTTGTGACGCCTGCGGCACAAAATGCTGTGTGAAAAATCAGCACATCAGTGTGATTTTTCACACTTATCTCCATTTTTGAGCAACTTGTTGCAAAGTGGCGATGAGAAATTCGCATAGGCGATTTCTCATCTGTCATTATAGATGTTTGCTTTCGCTCAGAAGCAAACATCTGTGCAAAAAAGCGCGAAGTCCATTTTTCATGACTTCACGCTTATCTGTTCTGTATGCTTTCACTGCGTGTCTACGCATTTTTAAATTCTAGCATATTCTGATATCAGTGTCAAAAATTACTTTTTCAGCTTAAACTGCTGTACAAGTTCGTTCAGTGAAATAGATTCTGCTGAAAGCTCTTCACTTGTTGCAGAAGATTCTTCCGCAATAGCGGCATTGCTCTGTACAACCTCTGAAATCTGGTTAACACCGGCTTCAGCCTGCTTCATCTGTTCTGTCTGCGTTTCTGAAAGCTCCTCTAGCTCTTTAGACTTTTCTGCGACTTCATTAATACCCTGAACCAGTTCAATAATCGTCTTAGAAGTCTTCTCTACGGCACGGTTACCATTTTCAATTTCCTGAATAGAATTCATAATGAGTTCTCTTGTATTCACTGCAGACTGAGCGCTTTCGTCAGCAAGCTTGCCAATCTGTGTTGCAACAACAGCGAATCCGCGTCCGGCTTCTCCGGCCCTTGCGGCTTCAATAGAAGCATTTAATGCAAGCAGATTGGTCTGTTCAGCAATTTCTTCGATTTCACCGATAATGCTTTCAATCTTCTGAGACATTTCACTCATACGCTGCATAGCTTCCGTAACCGCCTGCATCTCCTGCTGGCTTCTGTCTGCTTCTTTTGCATATTTCACAGATAAATCATACGAAACGCTTGCACTGTCATGTGTATGTTCTACACCTTCTGTAATACTTGCAAAAGAGGCAAGTAATTCTTCAACTGCACCAGCCTGGTCTGTAGAACCTTCTGCAAGGCTTTGTGAACCCTCTGCAAGGTTGCCTGCACCGATAGATACCTGAGCGGCAGCTTCTTCAATGTGGCGCATTGTATCGTTCATATCTTCGTTCATCTGACGGATTGCATCATTCATGGCTGCAAAATCACCCAGATACTTTTCAGGAATTGCAGACGAGCCTGTATAATCATTCTTTGCCATCAGTTCCATACGGTAATTAACATCCTCAATAACTGCTGACAGATTCTCTGCCATATCCTTTGCAACAGTAACCATATCAGATACTTCATCTTCTGATTCCATTACCGGAAATTCACTTGTCAAATCACCCTGTGCAAAGGTCTTAAAACGTTCTTCCAGTGCATCGAGCGGATTTACAATATTTAACGCAAGCGCATCGCCCAGCTTTCTTGCGATTAAAATCGCCGCAATAATAATAAGAATAACTATTGCCAGTAAGACATATGTTAATACCTTTAAAATATTTTCCAATTTGTTACCTTCGCTGGTATTCACGTCCATCAGCTGTACCATATTCTCATAAATTGCTTCGTACTTCGGTGCCACTTCATCTTTTGCCAGTCGCTGTGCCTGATTTCTCTGATCGATATTCGTTACATCTTTACCCATCTGTACTACCTTATCAGCTAATGTAAAATAATCTTCCATACCGCTCATGATCTGATCATACACTTTACGTTCTTCAGCGGAAGCAACTGTTTCTTCTACTATAGCTGCATAATCCTTACATGCCTGCTTCTTTGTTTCATACGCTTCGTAGGTTTCCTGTACCAGTGTCTTATCCTGATAACCGATTGCCGCCCGCAGGTTACTTCTGGTGTCTGCAAATGTAATCATCATCTTACCGATATCACCCTGTGAAAAACCATAATTGGTTAATGCGTAATTGTACTGGACACCCATTACTAACATGGCAGTTCCTCCAAGAATACCAGAAAAACTTACCAATATTGCAACTATTAAAATTGCAGATGAAATACGCTGCCGCAGTCTTTTCCCATTCAATTTTTTGACCATTGCCTGAATCATATGTTGTTCCTCCTTACTGCTGTCAAGCCTAAATCTATTAATTTTACCGGCTTTGACGATTTTTATTTACCTCAAAACAAAAGCCAAAAGTGATGGATATCTTGGAATCGCGTCCCACCTTCCTTCGTTCCATCTACCATACACTGAATGCCAGCCAAGTTCCTAAATGGGGTCATGCCCCACAGAAAGTACCGATGCCGGCTACAGCTCTTGTTTTTCTGTTTGATTGTTACTGACCTGCTTTCATCTGTTGTGATACTGAATGGCTCAGTAGGCGCTATGCCACATCAGACTTCTGTCGTTCTCTTGCTGATGCAATTCTTTTCAGACTTTATCGTTTACGGGTTTCTGTTCTCTAAAATGCTGCTCAGTCTCCGGTACCTTTTTATCAGCCACTCAGCAGAGTTCTGGATTATGTTGCTTATGTTTGTTGTCTCTTATACTGCCAACGATGTCTCGTTATTATTTTTGTCTGATTGATGTATCTTTTGATATTTTTAACTAATTTTATTATATCATTGTGTTCGACTTGTTTCAACAAAATATTACATACTTTTTTTTACAATTTTTATATTTAAAAATAGATTTTATTGCGCAAAATGGTACTTTAGGCGCTAAAAAGGACGGCAGGAGTACCACTTCTGCGATACTCCTGCCGCCTTTTATCTATGAAATCTTTATTTATCTTACTGTATTAAAATACCTGTTGTTTCATCAAATGTGTACTGTACACCATCAATCTGTAAAGTGCCCTTACGCATTGCACCTGTAATTGGATCAAAATAGTACTTTGCACCGTTTAATTCATTCCAGCCCTTAACCATATGGCCTTCTTCATCGTAACGAACCCACTTGCCGCCGTCAGATTCCTGATATACGTCTTTGCTCATGGCTCTCTTACCGCCGTCAACAGAATCTAACCAATACCAGGCATCTGTAGCCGGATCATAGATTTCCTTACCTCTGCCTTCAAGACCCTGACGCTTTCCGCCTTCATACCAGAATGCTTCATCGCCGTCTAACTGCCACTGGCAGTCTAAGCCGATACCTGTAATTTCATCATAGTAGCAAGGTGTTCCATCTTCTGCTGTGTAAGCTCCGTGAACCATCTTACCTGTGATATCATCAAAGTGATAGCTGTTTCCATTGATTACGCTGTCACCATGGTGCATCTGTCCTGTGATTTCATCATAGTATACCCACTTGCCTTCTTCTGTACCATCGGCAATATTTGTGAAGCCCTTTGTCATAGCGCCTGTTGTTTCATCAAAATGATACCAGCCGTCATATCTGTAATCTTCACCCTTCTTCATCTTGCCGTTTTCATCATAACGAACCCACTTGCCGTTTTCTGTTCCGTCCGGAATATTGACATCCTTATCAATTGCCATTGTTCCGTCTGCATCAAACCAGTACCAGGCATCTGCTTCGCTGTCATAAGCTTCCTTGCTGCGGGCTGCAACACCGTTATCAAACCAGTATTTCTTGCCTGTTTCTGCGTTTACTGCAAGACCTGTGTAATCTGTTACTTCTACACCATTTACATAGTAGTGGATATCGCCGTTTTCATCAACAACTACACCGTCTTTCTTTGTTTCCGGTGTGTCTGGTGTATCCGGAGTTGTAGTACCGTCAATCACTTCTGTCTTTGCCGGTTTTACGGATTTTGCTGCATCACTTGTTACATCTAATACCGCACCTGTGTTCTTAGAAGTATCCTTTAAGAGAAGCAGGTTGTGCATATTGATTGTACCGTCTTCATTTCTTGTCGGTTTTACAGATGTATCTACATTTTCAAACCAGTCTTCTGTAACCTGTTCGCCCTTATTGTTATAAGAAGCTGCACCGTCATAAATGTAGTTGTTTTCACTGTGAAGTGCGAATGGGATTAAATCCTCCAGTGTTGTATTCTTGCTGTTGTTTAATGAAATTAATCCTGTTACTTCCCAAGCCTTGATGTTAGAATCCTTTGTATTTAATCCTACATTGTATGCACTGTTATCCAGTGAGTTGTTGTAAGAAATACAGTTGATAATCTTACAGTCAGGGCAGCTGTTTGAAGTAATACCCTTTGCATGGTTGTCAAATGAAATACTGTTCTTTAATACATGAGCACCCTTCATCTGACCACCGCCAAGCTTGAAGCCGTTACCTTCGCCGTATTCATAGCCTTTAGCTGTTACATCATCTGTTGTCAGCCAGCCGTTGTTATAAGTTACACAGTTTTCAATTGTTACGGCACCGATTTCACCGGATACGGATTTTGCATATAAATCCCATCCATCATCGATGTTGTTATGGCTGATACAGCCATAGAACTTATTGTCTTCACCACAAGTCAGCTTTGCTGCAAAACCATCGGCATCATTACGTCCTGCATCACAGTTATCAAATGATTCACAGTTCTTAATGAGGTTGCCTGTCGGCCATAACTTGCCCTTTCTTCCGGCATCGTTGTCTGCACCGCCTTCACGGCTGATCTGGATACCTGAATTTGCTGCGTGGTTTACTGTACACATTTCAATTGTATTGTAGTTACCGCAAATCTGGATACCTACACCTGCTGAATCTTTTACATACAGACCATATACATGCCAGTATGAACCTGTGAGCCTTACTTCACCTGTAAATACTACACCGTCTGTTCCGTCTGTAGAAAGTGATTCTGCTACAAGGTTGATATTCTTATCTGCTGTACCACTGACACTTCTTTCAACCTTTGCACCGCTGTATGTACCATTCTTTAAGAAGATGGTCTGACCCGGCTGTGCATACTTTAATGCATTAGACAGGCTCATCGGGCTTTCTTCTGTTCCCTTACCTTCTGCATCAGCATCTGCGGATACAATGATTGTCTGACCTTCCTGTCCGTATGACTGATGGTCAACAACTGTTTCCTTAATAACTGCTACTGTGCTTGCAATGTTATCTGCTGCTGTTGGCTTTAATGTTGACTTTACAGTATTCTTTCCGTTGTTTAACGGAACATTTACTCTTACAACTTCATTTGCAGCAACTGCCTGATCTACAACTACATCTGTATCACCGTTTGATACTGTCAATGTACCTGCACAATTTGGTACATAGATGTATTCATAATTTGCAGAACCACTTGTGCTTGTTGAGTATACTCTTCCGTCCGGTGTAATCTTTGTATCACCGTTGTCATTTGATGTAATACCCTTGCTTTCAGACTTTGAAAATTCAACATCAGATACCTTTACAGATACCTTTCTGGATACTGCAATACCAACTACAACTGTTCCATCTTCCTGTACAGATGTAAAGGAATTATCAGAAAGCTTCTGCTCTGAACCGTTGCAGGCTGCTGTATAACCTTCGTCTGTCTTTTCTAACGAAAATGTATATTTGTTGCCTACTTCAAATTTAGCTGTCTGGTCTGTAAACCTAGCATTTGTTACACTTCTTTCCACACCGTCATTGCTTGATGTATCAGCTGATGTATAACCTGTAACCGTTCTCATAAACGGATTACTCTGCTTTGAGCTAAACATCATAGAAGATGCATAGTTGAAATACTTATGTACATAATCCGGATTGCCCCATACATTTAATCCAAGTGCATCGGCTGCAACAATACCAAAACCGGTCTGATTATCCGGTGTGAGAGAAGTATCCGTAATCTCAAATGTTGCACTCAGCTTGAAGTTTTCTTTGTTCGGGTCAATCTTTGTATAGTAATATGTAAATCCGTCTTCATCATCAGAAATCTTACCGCTTGCCTGTCCCTTAACTTCCAGTGTTCCGGCTGTTCCTGCAATTGCCGGTGATTCCTGATTATTACTCTTTGCTGCGCTGTTGTCAGATACGGAAAGCTTTACATTATCCGTCTGACCGTCAGCCGTTGTAAATGTAACATCGCCTGCCTGTGCAGAACCTACGATTGCCGCATACCATGGCTGTTCTTCTGCTGTTGTTACTTCAAAATCTTTTTCTGTATAAACAGATTCAAAACCGTCTGACTTTCTGAGTGCCTTAATCTGGATATCATAAGACTTGCCTGCTGTCAGTCCTGTCAGTGTGTAATTTCCTGTTTCTGCAGATAATGCTGATTCTACAACCGTGTAATCTGCTGTGCTTCCGGATTCCTTATAAGCTACAGAATAAGAATCTGCATCTTCAATATTAATCCAGTCTAAGTAAACATCGCCGTTACCCTTGTTCTGTGCCCATGTGATAACCGGCTTCTTTACTGCCAGTACATAATCCTTGTATGTATAAACTTCACTTGCCTTATCAGCTTCGCCATATCTTTGTGCAACCACTACGAATGTATAAGTACCTGAACGGTATGGTGCAAATGTTGCTGTATCTGCCTGCTTTGTAAATGTCTGTGTAGATACTTCCAGACCATCCTGTAACATTGTAACCTTTACATCATCAGCACCCTTGTATGCATCAATGACTGCTGAGAAGTCTACAACGAAATCTCCGGCTTCATCTGTTGTTACACTGTTAATTACCGGTGCTGCAACATCTGCCCATGCAGTCTGCTTCTTTTCACCAACTGCTAAGGATACCGAAAAGATATTGGCTGTTGAACCATCCATATATGCATAATAGGTCTTTCCTTCTTCTACATCAATTGTAATCGTATCGTATGTACTTGCTGCTCCTGATGTCTTTGTTGCCTTTACAGTGCCGTCTGAATCTACTACATAGAAGTTTTTATTTGTCTTCTGTGTCTTTTCCATAATGGTCAGCTTACCGTTTTCAGTCGCTGTATACTGTAAATAGCAGCCTGCTGTCGGAACAGCACCTTTGTTTGGTGTAGCCTTTGTTTTTCCTGCCTGTGCATAATCTCCTGTTCCAAACGCTTCTACTCCGGCTGAATCTGTTCCAGTTGTCCAGCCGTCACCCTTTAAGGATAAGCCATTATCCTCTGTTGTTGCTGTTGCCAGTAAGCCTGCTGCATCCCATGTCTTAATGTTGGTTACGCTGCCTACAGTTGCTGCTGTTTCCTCCTGTACTGCTGCTCCGGCATCTGCACTTACTTCTTCTGCCAATACATTGTAAGGTATTAACACACCATACGGTACAGAACTGCTAGCCATCAGTACTGCTGATAAAAGCGCTGCTGCCTTTGTCACCTTTCTTCTCATAATCGTCCTCCTGATTTGTTTTTAGTGTTTTTATAAAAGCATTTCTGAAGCCTCGTATTTTTAGCACATTTTTAAAAAATCACGAACTTTTAAAAAAACTTTTATAAGTTTTCACCAATTGTTTTTATTATATTATTTTCAAATCAGATAGTCAACCTTCTTTATGGTTATTTTTGCCACTATACTACTGAAATTTGTCATATTTTTTGTAGATTTTACATGTTTTTCATTCTTATATAAACCCGCATTTTTTATTTTTATAAATGTTTGTTTTTAGTAGTTTATTTTATTGTCTTTATATATATGTATTCTTTTCTATAGCACATGCCGTGAACACAAAAAGGCAGCCATGAAAATTCAAAAACTTTCATGACTGCCCCGCGGGCTATCAAATTTGAGTAATTATCTTCTTTATGAAATCTTAGCGTTCCTGAATACCGGTAGCTTCATTAAAGTAATGTTCAACACCGTCAATTACAACGCTGCCTTTTGCCATAGCACCGGTAATTCCGTCAAAGTAGTATGTTCCGGCTTCGTTAGTGTTCCAGCCTTTGACCATGCGGCCTTGATCATCGTAGCGTACCCATTTTCCGCCATCAGATTCCTGATATACGTCTTTGTTTACTGCCTTCTTACCGTTGTCTACAGCATCCAGCCAGTACCATGCATCTATTGAAGGGTCATAGACTTCTTTACCTCTGCCTTCTGTACCCTGACGTACACCGTTTTCATACCAGTAATCATTGCCGTCTGATGTATACCATGCGCAGTTGACCATTACACCTGTAATATCATCAAATGCATATTCCACACCATCAATCACGGCCAGTCCGTGGTACATCTGTCCTGTAATTTCATCATAGTAATAGGTTCTGCCGTCCTCTGTTGTATACCAGCCTTTGACCATGGCACCTGTTACTTCATCAAAACGGTACCATCCATCATAGCGATAGTCTTCACCTTTTACCATACGACCTTGCTCATCGTAGCGTACCCATTTTCCGTCATTGGAATCTAAGTATACATCTTTATCCTTTGCAATTGCGCCGCCCTGTACGCTGTCCAGCCAGTACCACGCATCTGTTGAAGGATCATAGACTTCTTTGCCTCTGCCTTCTGTTCCCTGACGTACACCGTTTTCATACCAGTATGTTACACCATCCACTTCATTCCAGCCATCCTCATAAACTTCTCCACTGTAGTTAAAGCCTGCAAGCACGGTCTTTGTTGCAAATGTCGCTGCCTGGTTTGATGTCAGGTAAGGACGCTTATTGTTTACCGTATAACCAGGTCCGTAAGAACCATATTCTGCAAATCTTGCATTTTCAGCTAGATTACCACTCATATCACCATAAGAAGTCTGTAACGAAATGGCTCTGCCTAAGTAGCAGTTGATAAATGTTGTTGAATCGGCTGCACCCCAAGGACGTGCCATTCTGTATGCACCGTCTTCTACACCGTCTTCTGCAAGGAATCGGCAGTTGTTAAATACATAACCGTAAGGTGTTGAAGCATAGGTTCTTCCTGCTGTATAACAGCCGTCTGCTTTGTATTCCGTATATCTTGCAACGATATCGCAATCTTCAAATACGGAAGTACCTGCACCGTAGATAAAATCTACATTACCAGTGATGTAGCACTTGTTAAAGTACTGTCTTGTTACTGCATAATTTCCTGTTTCATCTTTTACTCTTGAATCCGTAAGCAGTGTGTCCTGATAACCTACAAGTCTTACATTTACGCATGATGTCTGGTCTGCTACGATGCAGAGTGCATCTGCCTGCTGGTCAGAACCATTTGTGTAAGCGTAAGAATTTTCTACTGTCAGGTTCTCTGCCTTAAATCCTGTTGCCGCCGTATCTACATACATAGCATTACGATTCCACATGCTGTCCGCATTTCCCTGTGCAACGCATACAGCATAGAATAAATGGGTCTTTTCACTGTCTTCACCCATCAGGCTGACATACGGTGATTTCACTTCAACGCGTTC
>OGDD01001448.1_pt1 | contig 17949 bp, 15 predicted proteins | sample 1570301 | NCBI WGS metagenome assembly OGDD01 (sample SAMEA2581971, study PRJEB24529) | metagenome | biome: Human gut stool | place: China | collected 2011 | reverse complement strand
GCGCGGACGATCAAGGGGGCGATGGGCGCGAACCGTTGGAACAGGCAACGAACGCTCCCCGCGGCGGGGAAGGAGAGAAAAAAACAGGAATAGGAGGAACAGTCATGGACAAAAACAGGCAGAGCGGCTTTACGCTGGTCGAGCTTGTCGTGGTCATCGCGATCATGGGCATTTTGGCCGGCGTCGGCTCGGCGGCGTACTCGGGCTATGTGAAAAAGGCGAACGAGGCGGCGGACTTGCAGCTTCTCGGCGCGGTGAACACGGCGTTTGCATCCGCGTCCTACGACGCGGGACAGTATGACGGGAGACCATCCGGCGGCGCGGCGTCTCTGGCCGAGGACGGCAGGGTGGCTCAGGTCATCTCCTCGGTCGACCGAGACGGTGAATTCTTTCAGAAGTATTTTTCCGGCCATCAGGACAGCCGGTTCAAGGTATATACCAACCTCGCGTACGACAGGGTGACGGGCACCTTCCACGGCGCGGTACTCTCCGCGGCGACCGGCAAGGACGGGAATATGGTGCGCTATACCATCAACGGGAAGGACTATGAATTTACAGCTACGCAGGAGCAGTTAGCGGCATTTCGCGCCTCGACCTTCGGCGGCAAAAGCATGACCATGAACGGCCTCACCGGCAATGTGGGCGGAATGATCAATACCTTGAGTACTGCCCTTAACAGCGGCAACTACCTTGCATTTCTTCTTCAGAACTCCGGTATGCCCCTCGAAAAGTTGGGGATAAAACGTGATGAAAGCGGAAACTACAGCGAGCTTGATAAGCAGAGGCTGGCAAACGCGGCGCTGCTGCTGGCGGCGCGGGAAACAGACGAAAATACCGCGGAAACCCTGCTTGCGCTGCTTGCCACGGATGAGGAGGAAGCGCTGGGCGAAAAGCTATATTGCCTTTTTGACATCGATCATGTAGGCGAGACGATGAGCAACGCGGGGGCGTTGTACGGCGTCATGTCCGCCTTTGCGCACTCCGAGCAAGCGAAGGACTGGACAACGACCGTAGATGACAAAGAATACAATGCAGAACAGTATTATAACTATGTCAATCAGCAGATCGCCGCTGCCGCCAATAGCGGAAAAGATGGCGGAGAAAAACTAAGTGATATCCTTGCCGCGCTTGGGCAGCTTGGGTCGTTTGTTCAGGACGAGGTCGGCATGACGCCACAATTCATGGAATATATTACCGGCACGGAACCGCTGGATGAAAACGCGCAGATCAACAAGGATCTGGACGGCTACATCAGCGCGATGCAGGCGCTCAGTCAGAATCAGGAGGGCTTAATCGCCGCCGGCATCCTCGAAGACGGCGCGGACGGCGGAAACATTTCCCCGATCTTAGACCAGCTGTTCGCCCAATAGAAATAAACCGTCCCCCCACACCGGACAGGCGCATGGTAAAAATGACCCCCGTAAGCGATCAAATGAACCGCTTACGGGGGATTTTTTGCTCGGATGCGGGGAAGATCGCCGCGCGGAACGCTTAGCCCTCCTCTGTGTAGCCGTTTGGATTTTGTACCTGCCAGTTCCAGGAGTCTCTGGCGCAGTCCTTATAGTCGTATTCCGCCGTCCAGCCGAGGATGTTCTTTGCCTTTTCGACGGCGGCAAAGCTCAGGGGCACGTCGCCCGCGCGCGGGCCGACGATGCGGTAAGGCACCTTCCTGCCCGATGCCTCTTCAAACGCGGACACCAGCTGCAGCACGGTCGTTCCCTTGCCCGTCCCCAGATTGAAAACGTCATACTTGCGGTCCGTTTTTTCAAGATAGTTCAGCGCGGCGAGGTGTCCCTTCGCCAGATCGACCACATGGATGTAATCACGAACGCCCGTGCCGTCCACGGTATCGTATTGATCGCCGTAAACGCTCAGATACGGGAACTGCCCGAGCAGGGTGCGGGTGATGTAGGGGGCAAGGTTGTTGGGGGCCTTCTGACCGCAGTCCTCGCCGATGAGCCCGGAGGGATGCGCGCCGACGGGGTTGAAGTAGCGCAGAGAGGCAAAGCGGAAGTTGTCGCGCTGCCGCGCGAAATCATGCAGGAGCAGCTCGTTGAGGTACTTGCTGAATCCATACGGGCAGCAGACCTTGCCGACAATGTCGCTCTCGCGGTTCGGCATGGTCTCGGGCGTACCGTACACCGTGGCGGAGGAGGAGAACACCAGCTTGTACACCTGATGCGTTTCCATTGCGTTGAGAAGATGGAAGGTAGACGTCAGGTTGGTGTCGAGATATCTTCCGGGATCCGCAACGGATTCCGCGACGGATTTTAAGCCGGCAAAGTGGATCACGGCGTCAATGCGGTTTTCCGCAAAGACCTTTTCAAGCGCGGCGCTGTCCAGCAGGTCTAACTTGTAGAAGGCGGGGCGCTTGTTCGTGATCTTCGCAATGCGGTCGATCACCTCGACCTTGGAGTTGCACAGATTGTCTGCAATGACAACGTCATAGCCGGCGTTCAGAAGCTCTACCACCGTGTGGCTTCCGATAAAGCCCGTACCGCCCGTCACCAATATCGTCATGGCTCATGTTCCTCTCTTTTCCGTTTGTTTCTTGCCGATTTCGCGTTTTTTGCTCAAAGCAATCCCTTCTGCTCTAACTTTGACAGATACCAGGACTTTTTCAGACTCTTTTCGTTGGCGTAGGTATAGACCACGGTATCCACAAGCGTGAGATCGCCGTTGTTGTCTCGGATGAGCGTTTCCATGGCGCGGATGACCTCGTCCATCTTCCCGTCGCACTCCTTTTCCAAGGCGTTCGCCCGGGAAAGATAGCCCTTTGCCATCTTCGCAAGCTGAGTCGTTGTCCGCTTTTCCGCGGGGAGCGCCAGATACTCCGCCTTGGCGTCGGCATACATCGTATCGAGCGCCAGCGTGTACTCCTCGCGCAGGACGTAGACCTTGGCGATGAGCGCCGACAGCTCCTTCTGATAGCTGCTTTCCGCGCTCTTTTCGCTCTTCTCGCCCGCGGCCGCCGCGTCCGGCGTCTCAGGTGCAGCGTCCGTTTTGCCGCCGCTTTCCGGGCGGCTTGCCGGGACAGCGCTCTCCGGATAGGGTGAGGAGGGTTCCCCTCCCCCGCTGAAAGTAAGGCGCTCCATAAACTGCTCCTGCCTCATCGAGCCGTCGCGCAGCGCCTGACGCTCCTCCTCCGTGACCTCGCGCACCGTGACCTCGCTCGCCGAGCGCACCGCCTCTTGGATCATCTGCTGGTTTTCCTCCAGCTTTTCCTCCAGCTCGGCCGATGTATGCTGCGTCGCTGCATGGATCGCTTTTAAGTTATCGCGCTGCCACCAGAAAAGCCCCGCCAGCGATACCGCCAGCAGTACAAGAATGGTGCAGAGAATGGTTTTACGCCGTTTCAAGCCGTTTCCTCCACTTTTTTGAGGTCCATTTTCCTCATCCACCAGTTCCAACGCCTGTTATGAGACTTCTGCCGTTGCTCGACCGTTGATCTCCTCCGGGGAAGTATATGTCGGGACCATCTCCCGTAGCATGGTGATCAGATCCTGAGGCGGTATGTCGCGGGTGACGGCTTCATCCAGCCGCAGCAGGTCTCCCATGATGACATCCTTTGAAATCTCTTGCTGCTGCTCAATGAAGATCTTCTCATTGCTTGTTTTGGAGAGTGTTCCACTGCGCATCAGCAGATCCTCATAGAGCTTTTCGCCGGGGCGCAGGCCGATCTCCTGAATGGTGATATCCTTATCCAGCTCCAGTCCGGACAGGCGGATGAGGTTTTCCGCCAGTTCCAGGATCTTCACCGGCTCGCCCATGTCCAGAACGAAGATCTCGCTCCGCTTTGCCATGGCGCCCGCCTCGAGCACCAGCTGGGCAGCCTCAGGAATGGTCATAAAGTAGCGGATGATGCGCCTATCCGTAATGGTGACGGGGCCGCCCTCCTGAATCTGCTTTTTGAAAAGGGGCACGACAGAGCCATTGGAGCCGAGCACATTGCCAAACCGCACCGCACAGAATTCTGTGGGGCTGTCCGTCCTGCTTTGCAGGATCATCTCGCAGAAGCGCTTGGTAGCGCCCATAAAGTTGGTGGGATTCACAGCCTTATCCGTGGAGATCATGACAAACTTTTTGACGCCGAACTTCTCCGCCGCCCGCACCACATGATAGGTGCCGAAAATGTTATTCTTGATGGCCTCCTCTGGGCATTCCTCCATCAGCGGGACATGCTTGTGGGCCGCCGCATGGAGCACGATGTCGGGGCGATACATCTGAAACAGGCTGTAAACTTTTTCCTTATCTCGCACGGAGGCGATCTCCACCCGCAGGTTCAGCCGATCGCCCCATACACGCCGCAGTTCCTGCTGGATATCATAAGCATTGTTTTCGTAAATATCCAGAATGATGAGCTGCTTGGGCTGATATTTGGCGATCTGACGGCAAAGCTCGCTGCCGATGGAGCCGCCGCCTCCGGTCACAAGAACGGTCTGACCCTGCAAGAAATCCGTCAGGATCGCCGTGTCCAGCTTGATCGGCTCTCTGCCAAGCAGATCTTCCACCTGCACATCCTTCACCGCCGCCATGCTCACCTCGCCGTTTACCAGCTGGTAAATTCCCGGCAGGCTCCGTATACGGCAGCTCGTTTTCTGGCAGATGTTCAGGATCTCTTTCTTATCCTTGGCAGACGCTGCGGGGATGGCAAGGACGATCTGTGTGATCCGCTCCTTTTTGACCATCTCGGGGATCTTCTCCCGCCCGCCGACGATGGGCACGTTCCCGATGTACTTGCCCTGCTTGCTCTTGTCGTCGTCGATGATGCAGCAGACATGGCTTTTTAGCTGCGGCGTGACGGAGATCTCCCGCAGGAGCATCCGCCCCGCCTCGCCCGCGCCGATGAGCATGACGCGCTCGCCCTCCTCCTGCCTTGCCTGACGGGCGGAGCTTGCGAACATCCGCAGAAAGCGGAAGGTGCAGCGCCCGCCCACCAGCAGGAACAGCTGGAACAAAAGCTCCATGAAGAGCACGCTCCTCGGCTGGTGATAGCCGAAAAGCGCCGCCGGCACATGGAACGCGCAATAGGCGAGGACGACGGATATCACCATCTCGGCGACATCATGGGCGCTGACGTAGCGCCAGAGATAGCGGTACATCCGGCGCGGCCAGAAGACCGCCGCCGTGACCAGGAACTGAACGGGCAGAGCACGAAACCACGGCTCAAGATATCCGGAAGGCACCTGCTCAAAGTCGAAGTCGAAGCGCACCAGCAGCGCAAGACCGCCCGCCACAATGATGAAAATGGCGTCCATCAGGAGGAAGAGCACCGTCTGGACGGGTACGCTTTTTTGAATCGTTTTCATACTATGCCCCCATGGATCTGCGGTAAAAGGCAGTCTCTCCACTGCCTTTTACCGTACTCTTTTGAATTCTCCGCTCAGCGGAGGGCGACGCCGTCAGACGCCTCGCAGATGTTCTTCCACGCCCAATGGGTCTGGGGGACATCCGGGTACTGGCGGGCATTCTCGTAAGACTGACCTGCCATGCAGCGGCCCAGCAGACGGTTCAGCAGAACGGCTGCCTGCGCGCGGGTGATGTGCTGATTGGGGGCAAACTGCCCGTTGCCGACGCCGTTGACCCAGCCGAAGGACGCCGCCGTGGAAATGGCGTCAAACGCCCAGTGGCTGGCGGGCACGTCGGTAAAGGTCTCTCCGCTCGCGGAGACCTGAGTAAAGCGGGCGCAGATGGTGACAAACTCGGCGCGGGTGATGGGCTGATTCGGGGCAAACTTGCCGTTGCCGACGCCCTCCACGATGCCAAGAGAGGCAAGGGCATTCACCGCCTCGGCGCACCAGAGCGTGTCGGGGACGTCCGTAAAGGTGGATTTGGAGGAAACCTTCTGCTCCTTCAGCAGGCGGTAGAAGATCTGCGCCACCTGTCCGCGGGTAACGGAGCTTGCGGGATAGAACCTGCCGTCCGCCATGCCCTGCATATAGGCAATGTCCTGATCGGTGTTCAGCTGCTTGGAGATGCCGGTCATATCGGGGTCGGCGACCATCACGGCGCGAACGGACACGCTGCTTTCGGGCATGGTGAAGGTGTAGACGCCGTCAGACTGCTTGCTCACGGGAATGTCGTTGCCGCTCACATCCTTGACCGCCAGATCGGAGAGGACATAGCCGTTCGACGCGGCGCTGTCCCGGATGACGGCGGTCCCACCCTTGGGCAGGGTATTCTTGTCCGCGCGCAGCGTGTTGTTCGGCACGGGATCCACAACGACCTTGTGACCGTCGGGCGTGGGCACGACGGGCGGATTCACGCCGCTGTCCGAGCCGGTGGTGTAGGCCTTGAGCGTCACGGTCACGGTGTAGAGACGGCCGTTGTCCCGATAGGTCACGCGGTTGACGCGGTCGACCGTGAGGTTTGCGAAGGTGGAGGAAAGGCTCTTGAGCGTATCCTTGAAGGAGCTGTCCACGCTGTCATAATACTTCTCCACGTACGCATTCCACGCGCTCTCGCCCTGCCGGAACGCCTCGGCGCCCGTGTCCACGATGGTTCTGAGGCCGGTTCCGGCGAAAATGCTCTCCAATTCGCCGTATTTGCTGTCGACGACGGAGGCAAGCTCCGATGCAAGGGGCGTGCTCATCGTGCCATACCGGCTGGAGGAAGCGCTGAGCGTCCGCTCCACGCCGTCGGCGTCGGGACCGGTGATGGTCACGTCGACATAATAGGTCGTGGCTGCCAGCGCGGTCTGCGACAGCAGCGTGCACAGCACCAACATCAGTGCCAGCGTTCTCGCAATGTTCCGTTTCATGTTCATCTTCATCCTCCATTGTATAATAAGTTGTAAGAATCACGTTTCTACTTTTTCAGACAATGCCTTCAAGATGCAGCGTCTCGCTGTGCAGCCTGCCCGGCAGGGCGCTGTGATGGGTGGCGAATACCGCCGCCGGATACGCGCCCGTCAGCTCTGTCAGCAGCTGTGCCTCCGTATCCTCGTCCAGCGCCGAGGTGATCTCGTCAAGCAGCAAAAAGCGCGGGGCGGAAAGCATCGCGCGGGCGATGGCAAGGCGCTGGCGCTGTCCCGCTGACAGACCGCCCCCCTCTTCGCTCAGGACGGTTTCAAGGCGGTCGGGCAGGTCGCGGACAAAGCCGCATTGCGCTCGCTCCAACACCTCCCAAAGGGCGGCGTCATCCGCGTCGGGCTTTGCCAGCAGCAGATTTTCGCGAATACTGCCGGAAAAGAGCCAGGGCGTCTGTGGGACATAGCCGAACAGTCCCCGCACGGCAGCGGAGCAAGGGAGCTCCCCCCGCTCGGTTTCAAGGTATACCCGGCCCTGCTGCGGGTGGTACAGCCCCAGAATAAGGCGGAAAAGCGTGCTTTTTCCGCTCCCGGATATTCCCGTGAGGCAGGTCCAGCGATCGAGCGGCAGCCGCGCGGAAAAATTCCGCAGAACAGGCTGTTCCTCACCCTCATAGAAAAAGGTGACATTTTCAAATACGATGGCGCGAAAGACGTCGTCCTCCGCCGCCGCTTGTCCCGGTGCCTCCCCGGGCAGGGAATACAGCTCATCCAGCCGCGCCTCCGCCGCGCGGACGGCTGCCAGCCGGGACTGAACGCCCGACAAGCCCGTGAGCGGGCTTTGGAACATCGCGAGGAGCTGTAAGAGCGCCGCAAGGTCGCCGAAGGAGAGCCTTCCTTCCCGAATGGCGATGCCGCCCCAGATCAGAAGAACGGCGTACCCAAGCTGCAACAGGAGGGAAAAGCCGGTCCCGGCGCCCGTGGAGAAGAAGCGAAGCGCTCTGCGCTCGCGCAGCCACTCCTTCTGCCGTCCTTCAAAGCGGCGGACAGCCTCATCCCCCGCCGTCATGCTGCGCAGAAGCTCCGTATGCTCCAGGATCTCCTGCGTGCAGCCCGTCAGACCTTCCTCCGCCTGACGCACGCGCAGATGCCGCCGCGTCAGATACTTTCGCAGCAGCCGCCCGCCGGCGATCGCCAGCGCGCCCGCGCCTACGACCGCAAGGGCAAGGGGGATATTGACGAAAAACAGCGCGGATGCGGCGCAAAGCAGTCGGATGAGCTGCCCCGCCACCTGGGGGCGGCCGACGATCCGCCATTCGCAGACGGTGTAAGCGTCCTGCGTCAGGCGGCTGAAGACCTGCCCGCTGTGGTATCGGCTGTATGCCTCCGCATCCTTGTTCAAAAGCGTATCAAGCGTGTCGCGCCGCAGCGATACCGCTGCGCGGTCGACCGTCCTGCCGGAAAGCAGGTCAAGCCCGCCGTCGAGCAGCGGGAGAGCCAGCGCCAGAAAGAGCAGCACCCAGCCCCACGGACTGCCGCCCTCGTCCAGCACCCGGCGGCTCACCAAGGCAAGCGCCGCGATGCCGAACGCCTGCGCGGCGATGCCTGCATACAGCAGCATGAGCGGCGCTTTGTACGCGCCCGCCGCCTTTTTCTTCGACTGACTCATCTCATCTTCTCCCGCGTATCAGTCCCCTCCGTGCCCGCTGAAGGAATCGCAGCAGCCTCAGCAAGGGGCGACGGGCGGGAAAGGTATGGACCCAGAAGCGTTCATAAAGCCGATAGGGTCGGGACAGGGCGGTTTCCCGCCAGCGTCCCTTGCGGCGAAAGGCGGTGACGTACGCAATGATCTGCGCCTCATCGACCTGCTCCCCTTCCCACTGAGCGTCGCCGCAGCAAATGCAGGTCTCTGGCGCACACAGGCGGATGACCCGGTGCAGGATATAGCTGCCGTCCGCCTTCTGATAGAGGGAGATATCGCCTGTTTGCACGCGGCGATCGAGCCGCGCAAGGCGCACCATGTCCCGCCCGCCGGCAAGAAGCGGCCACATACTGTTTCCTGTTACCGGAAGGAGCGCTTCTCCGTGCGCGAGCTGCTCATCGAGCAGTTCGCGCAGCTGCGCCATGGGGATCTGCCGGACCTGCATCTTACAGACCGTCCACCGCGCCGACGGGTCTCAGCTTGTCAAGAAAGGCGGCTGCGTCTGCCTCCGCCTGCTCCCGTTCGACCGAATACACGGCGCATAAGGCGTCTCCAAGGCTTTGGAGCGTCTGTTCCTGTTCCAAAAGGTCCCATAAAAATGCGCCGGTCTCGTTTACGGAGATCATTCCCGGAAACGCTTCGGCAGCCACCCCCAAAGGGACGATGACCGACATATCTGCGACCCGGCGCAGGATGAAATTCTCATTTCTTCGCATATTCCCTCTCCTGTTCTGCGCGCGCTGCGGTGAAGATCGCGTCGCTGCGGTGAAGGAGCGCTTTGAGCGCATCCTCCGTCAGGCGTTTTTTGGCAACGGCAGCGGCAGGGCCCAGATCGGGCGCGCGCCGCTGTGTGCCGTGACAGTCGGATGCAAGGAAAAAGGATTGCCCCTCCCTCAGCAGCCGAAGGAGCTTCCACCGCTCCATGGGATGCAGCAGGCATCCGGCGCTGAGCTGGATGGGGACGTTCAGGCGATACAATTCCTGTATGTGCTCTTTCTTCTGCCGCCCCAGATACCGCTCCAGATGCGCCAGCACCGGCGTAACGCCGCTCTGTGCCGCCAGAGAGTAAAGCTGGTCGATCATGCTGCCGCTCCATGGGGTGAAGGGCAGTTCCAGCAGCAAATAACGGCTCGAACCGAGACACAGTGCCTCAAGATCGTCCCAATGGTTCATATTTGGCATCCATGCCACCTCTGCACCCAACACAAGGTCAGGAAAAGGTTCGGCGGTTTTCTCCATCGCTGCGGAAAGATGCTCCCAAGCGGCTTGACGACGCGCGAGAAACTGCTCTATGCTCTCCCTGTCCCGATGAAAATGGGGGGTGAGCGCTACACCCGTAACGCCCTGCGCTGCCTCCATGCGGAGCATTGCAAGACTGGCTGCCGTGTCCGGCGCGCCATCGTCCATGCGGGGCAGAATATGGGTGTGAAGATCGGTCATGGGATGCTCCGTTCCCCGCTGTCCGGCTTCTCCTGTCCGTATCCGTAACCGTAGCCGTGCCCATAGCCGTAGCCGTAACCGCGTCCGTAGCCGTAGCGGTGGCGCTGATAGCCGTATTTCCGATATCCGTAGTATCCGCTCTCCCTCGTCACCTCGTTGAGAACAAAGCCGAGGATCTTGGCATGGGAGCGCTCTAACTGCTCCACCGCGCGCAGGACGCTCCCGCGCTCGGAAAGACCTGCACGTACCACGAACAGCACGCCGCTGCTCTCAGGCACCAGAACGCAGGCGTCCGTCACCAGATTGACGGGAGACGTATCGAGAATGATGTAATCATAGTTCTCCTGCAAGCTGTCAAGCAGCGCTTTCATGCGGGAGGAACCGAGCAGTTCCGACGGGTTGGGCGGCACGTCGCCGGCAAAAATGACGTCAAGATCCTCAATGCCGGAATCATGGATGGCCTTTCCCAGCAGCTCCGGCTGGATAAGCAGGTTGCTCAGTCCTACCTTTTCCTTCGCGGACAGCAGACGCGCCAGCTTGGGACGGCGCAGGTCACAGTCGATCAGAAGGACGCGCTGCTTCATCTCCGCATAGGAGATGGCAAGGTTGAGTGCGGTGATGCTCTTTCCTTCGGATTGCATGGCGGAGGTCACGATCAGCACCTTGCACGCCGTCTCGTCCGCCAGGGAAAAGGTCACGTTGGTCCGCAGGGTCTTATAGGACTCGCGGATGAAAAAATCGCTCTTTTCCGAGAGGATGTTCTTCCGCTCCACTTCCATGATCGCGGCAGTATCCGGCGCGTCGTGCCGCCGAGATCTCCGCAGAAGAGAAAAATGCTTTTTTTTCATGTCGCCTTACCTCTCTCCGCCGTGCTCATCGGCTTTTTGTGCGCTGAGACCCGCCTTTTTCCGCTCATTCTCCGCGAAAGAGGGGATCTGCCCCAGCATAGGCAGGTCGAAAAGCTGCGTCAGGTCTTCCTCGTTCTTGATGCGAACGTCCATCAGATACAGCAGCGTGACATAGACGACCGCGAGAAGGAGACCCACCGCGCAGCCCAAAAGGGTATTTTTCCGATAGCTTGGGGTGTAGCGGCTCGTGGGCACCTTGGCATGGTCGATGATCTTGGTGGAGCTGCCCTCGACAAATTCCTCGATCTCCCCGGGGGCGACGGTCGCCACCGCGTTGGCGATCTTCGCCGCCATTTCCGGATCGGGGTGGGAGATGTATACCGAGAACAGCTCGGTCTCATCCACCTGCGCCGTCGTCATCATGCCGCGGATCTCCGCTGCCGAGTAATCAAGCTTCGCGTTCTTTACCACCTTTTCCAGCACGGTATCGCTGCGGATGATGTTGACATAGGTGTTGACGAGCTGCTGAGAGGTCGCGAGGTTCGCCGCGCTGATATAATCCACCTGCTGATTCGCCTTTACATTGTTGACGTAAATGGTGACGTTGGCGCGATACAGCGGCGTAATGAAATTGGCGGTGTAGATCAGGGAGATCGCCGCGGCGGCAAGTGCGCACAGCAGGATCAGCCGCCACCGCCTGAGGTAAAGCAGCAGCAGCTTCCAAAGGTCGATCTCCAGAATGTCGCTGGATCGGTTGATGTTGGATTCGTTCATGGTTGTATTTCCCTTTCTGTCTGCGTTTGGACAGATCTTGAGCGGGGCTTTCCGCCCCTTTTGGCGAGAGACCGCCTGAATAGTCTAAAGGCGGCACAAAAAGCCGCATATCAGTCGGTACTCTTTGTGCCGCTTCCGTCCACTGGCAGCGGGCAGCACGGCGTTTGCGTACTGCCTCCTGTCAATCGATGGGTTTGGCTTGATCCGGAAACAGTTTCTCCCGGACAAAATAGGCGGCGCTGTCGTCATTCCGGCAAATCAGCCGGAACACGTTCGTCTCCCGCAGGAGACGGTCTGCCGCGGCAAGCAGCCGGTCCATGTCCTCCCGATGCAGACGGAAGGGGGTCTGACTCAGCAGCAGAGGTAAAGCCTCCGCCGGAGTGAGCGGCTGTAAAGCGTTTTCCTCCCCCTGAAAGAGGAAGCAGATCGCGTGCAGGGGCGCATTTCGATTCTGATGCAGCGCCTCCTTGCCGCACCATGGCGTGCCGTAGACCTGCCACACACCGCTTTCGCGGCGCAGGGCAGGCTTGTCATCATTCAGAATGGACGCGCCGAACAGGCGCACCCATTTTTCCGTGTGGGTGGATTTCCCCGTGCCCGGCGGCGCGGAAAAGCACACGGCCTGTCCGCCATATTCCACCGCCGAGGCGTGGAGCATCATCCCCTCGTGGGAGAGAAGCCCCACGGCAAAGCAGTCGCCTGTGGCGATGTACTCCGCAAGGTCCTCCGTTTCCAGCTCGGGACAGAGCGACAGCGCCTCCGCGCCGCCCACGCGGATGGTGATATCCGCCGCGCCGCCCCGGGCGGAGGTCCGATAGACCTCCGCCTGGGCAGCCGTGCGTCCCTTGGGGGACATTTCAACGATCAGATCAGCGATTCGGTAACGCATCACTTTTTGCGGATCTTTCCATCCTCGCCCCAGTAGGTGCGATTGCTTCCTGTGACGCTGGCGTTCTTAACGACGCCCTTGTAGCCCCACTTATTCAGGGCGATGTTGTCATCCTGCGTCGAACCTGGAGCAGCCAGTGCTTCCAGCGGCGCAAGCAGGATCGGCTCGGCTGTCGGAGCGGTATAAGGTTTTTTTACGTTATTCATCATGCTTAGTTTACTCCGCTTGTTTGGTGATGCCCAGCTCTTTCAGGAATTTGTCGAGGATCGCCTTCTGCTCGGGAGTGAGGTCCTTGAGGCCTTCGGATTCCGTCCAGGCGTCCTCGAAGCTCCACTGCTTCGTTTCGCTATTCTGCGTTCCGCCGTTTTTGAAGGTTGCCTGTGCGGTTGCGCCGATCTTCTCGGTATAGCCATTGGGCTCATCCTTCTTGAAGGAACGATTCAGGTACACCTCGAAGAGATAGGCGTCACCACTGAGAACGACCGGGCTATCGCCGGGTTCTGATTCAGGGGGAATGACTGTATCGGCAGTAAACACATAATCGGCTTCGCCGAGCGACATGTCATTGTTACCCTTCAGGGTGAAGCCCAGCTTCGACAGGTACGCCTTTGCCGCATCGTCGCCCCGGAACGTACCGATGAAGAACAGCGCGCACTGCGGGGCCGCCAGCTCGAAGCGGTAGCCGGTGACGGAGATGTTGAAATGGTGGAAGGATAGATTTGCGGTTTTACCATCTGCTTCCAGTCCCGAAATGGCAACATAGCGATCGTAGGTATCGACATTTTCCACCTTCACCGTCGGCGTCTGGTAGGTCGGGGCTACTATGCCCGTCACCGTGCCGACGATCTTGCCGCCCGGGGCGGTAATATAGTCCGCGCCCGCAGAACTGTCCATGCCGGAAAGGGTCTTGCCTTCCGCCACCGTTAAGGTACCATCAAACGTCACGGTCTTTCCGTTCAGGTCGAGGGTCACATCCTTAGACACCGTAAAGCCGGGCTCCGTGCTGTTTTTGAGCATCTGGATATAGCCCGTGCCGGTATAGTCTTGCACGGCATCAGCAAGGCTTCTGTAGATCGTTTCGTTGCCGCCGCCGACGATCTTCGCGATCTCCGGCTTTTCTGTCGTCCAGACATAGAAATTGCCGGGACGGTGGACACCGTAGTAAGTAGCTTTTTGGTCAAACGGCTTGTAATTCTTAGGAGCATCTGCGCTCGCGTCCACATTGAGTCCTGCGATGGGGGTAATTTTGATCGGCGCCCAGGCGGGGTCATTGGTGTTTTGCGATGTCATCGCCTCATACACCTGTGTTTCACTTGTCTGGGCGGCGGTCATATTGATGGCACCCGTGCCGGTCAGGACATTGTAGCCGTTGGGGTATACCTTAAAGTAGGCCGCGTTGATATCTTTGCGGCTCATCTCAACGCCATCCACAGGCTCCGTTCCGGTGAAGCCCTGGTTGGACTGGCTGACCAGATCATCCGACACATACAGACCGCCGTTCACGATCATCTCGCCGTCCACGTTCAGCCGTGCGCTTCCGACCGTATCAAGCTTGGGGTGCGTATATCCGCCGCCCGGAAGGTTCGTGGCGTTGACGGGATAAACCTTCGTCGAATAGCCCTTCTGATATGTCCCATTGCCGATCCCACGGGTATCATAGTCGTTCAGGCGGTAGAAAAGCAGCTTCGCACCGCTTGTGACGGTGCACGTTCCGCCCTTCTCCACGCTCAGGGATGCGCCGGGCAGGAATTTGAAATCGCTGTTCACGGTCATGTCGCCTGCCGTGCGGAGGTCGAATCCCGCGTTCAGCGGCATCCAGTATTCCTGGCTCTTGATGGTTATGGTCGTGCTTCCGAAGCCGCTGACGCCGAACTTGACGTCCAGCTGGAAGCTGCCGGTACCCATTTTGCTGCCCTCGTTCAAGCGGTAGATGGTCTTGTCCGCGGCAAGGTCGAAGGACTTGGTCATGCTGCCCTGCGTCAGATTAAAGAGCGCGCCGGAGGGGCCGAAGATGAGAACGGCTCCCGTGGACTGGTTGTTGCCCTCCAGCATGACGCTGTACTGGGCGTACAGCTTTGCGCCGTACGCATAGGTAACGGGGCTTTCAATGGTCTTGATGGAGAAGTTACTGAACGGGAAAACCCGCATGCTCGACTTTTTATCGTCAATTTCCTTCATGACCAGCGCCGCGCGTCTATCGGAGATCTCCATCAGTTCGCGCACGGTGGAACTGTTTTCCGCAGTGATGGAGCCGCCGCGGATCTGGCCGTAGCCGCAGAGCTCGCCGCCGTTGCTGACTGTGATGGCTGCGCTGTCGGACAAGCTCAGATAGCCGATACCGCCTGCCGCGCGGCCGTTGGCGGTGCTGGACTGCATGCCATTGACCACGAGCTTTCCGTCCACCGTCAGGTTTCCGTTGAGGGTCACCTTGCAGTAGCTGGAAATACCTGCCGAGGACGTGACCTGCTCCGGCTGACTGGCCGCGGGTCCCGAGTCGGCAAGCCGGTCCGGGATCACCAGCGTTTTACCCGTGGGGATCGTCAGGCTGCCGTTGAAGGTGTCCCCCGCCAGAAGAAACACGGTATTCGTATCAGAGAAAGCGGCGTTCAAGTCCGTGTAGAACTTGGAGCAATCCGCGTTTCGCGCCACATACTGACCGTTGGACGTTACCATCTGGCCGCTCAGACTTTTGTATTGGTAGTTGGCGCTGCCGTAGCCATTAGCACCGCCGGCTGTGATGGTCATTGCCGGGACATAGATGGGGTTGACCTCATAGTCCTTCGTCATCTTCACTGTATAGGTGCTGTTGGTGTAGTCGTAAACATTGTCAGTGACGTTGTGCCAGCCGATGAAGGTATAGCCCGTGGGGGCGGTGCCCGGCGTCAGCGTCAGTGTGGCGTTGTCCGCCGCCTTGTAGCTGTACGTTCCGGAGGAGACGCCTTGGGCCGTGCCGTTGATCTTCACGGAGCCGGACTTGAGGACAGTCCCGGTGTTGTCCCGGTTCCCGGTGGTAAAGGTGCGTTCCGTGGTGTTGGGCGTGACGGTAAAGTTGGAGATCGTGGCGGTATATGTGTAGTTGTCCGTTTCGTAGCCTTTATCTGCTACGAACATTCTGTCTTTCCGCGTCTTGGCGTAGGCGTGAAGATAGAGGTATTCGTCCTTGTTTACGACCACCCGCGTGCTGGCGCTGCCGCTCGTTTTCTTCGAGGCTTTGATCGCCGCCGTGCCGTTGGTCCTGATGGTGTCGGCGCTGGCGCTGGCGCTGGAGGAGGTGTAGTAGTAGAGGAAAACGCCATACTGATTGTCGCTTGAGTTGGAGTTCGAGATGGATACCGATTGCGCGTTCATGCTGCTGTCGAAGGTGATGATGCAGTTTTCCTTGCATTTCACGCGGATGATATCGCTGTACAAGGTGGCGCTTGCCAGGCTGTAGCCCCTCGTGGTCTGGTTGTCGCCGGTGGCGGTGCCGCTTGCAGAGGACTGGATGGCGCCGTTCGAGGCGGACCATGTTGAATACGGGAAGTAGGTGGCTTCTCCGTAGGAGTTATTTGCATTCGCGTTGCCGACGTTTGTATGATAGCTCCCCTTTTTAGGTTTAGATTCAGAGTCCCCTTCCTCGTGGTAATAGGAGGAACTGACCTCTACATAAGCGGATTTATCCGCCTCCGGATCGCTCATTTGAATGACGGTGGACAGGGGATCCTCCGTAAAGCGGGCTTCCACGGTGCAGTCGCCGGAGAACGCGGCGGTAAGGGCCGCCGCCACGGACACCTTCGTATCTTTGACGTACCAGCCGTCAAAGACATAGTTCGCGTCAGCGCGGGCGCTGAGCGTATATTGCGTTGTCACCGGTTTGGTGTAGGTTTCGCCGACCTTCAGCGCGGTGCTGCCGGCTTTTACCGTATAGCTGCCGTGGGCCGGCTGCGCAAACGTTACCGAGATATCACGGTTCAGCGGCGTCAGACTGAGGTTGCTCAACGTCGCAGAGGCGGCGTTGCCGCTCGGATTCGAACTCTTACTCGAAGCCGGGGCCGCCGACGTGGTCAATTTGATGAGGACCGTGCCGTTTGGATCAAGGGCCTTGCTGAAAGAGGAGTCCTTTGTTTGCACCGTTCCGTCGATGGTCAATGTTCCGGCAGATGGAACCGTATAGGAAAACGTCAAAAGTCTCTTTTCCGTGCTCTGATTGGTAATGGTCAGAGTAGAGGCTGCCTCTTTTGAGTAATGATAGGCCGTCATGCATTTGTTCGCTGTGGAGTATTCTGCAGGCGTCACCGTTCCGGTGATCTGCGTACCGTTGGCAGTCCAGCTGCTGCTTGCGGTTTTGCTTGTGGCGGTGCCTATTGGGTTCTTATATGAATCGACGGGGTGGGCGCCATCGCTGAATTCAGACTCGCTCCAACCGATGTTGGCATCGCTGAGGGAACTGCTCACAGTAGCCGCCTCGGCGGGCAGCGTGAACGCCGAGAGGGACAGTGCGAGCACGCAGAGAAGCGCCGTGCCGCGCCGCAGCGCGCCGCTGTGGCTGCGCATGTACGCGCAAAGCGTCCCGAGGCGGGAAACCGCAAAGGCCGCCGCCGGGATCACGATCAGGAGGAGCGCCGCCGCAGGTATTCTTATGCTGCCGTCCCCTGCGCGCCCCCCCGCAAATTTTGAGAGGCCGATCAACACCGTCCACACCGCCAGGATCCCGCAGAGATATCGAAGCGGCAAGGGCGTCTTTTTTCCTTCTGACTTCATAAAACGTTTCATCCCTTTCACTATTTACACATATCAGTCACAGTTCAGGGGCGCTGCGGACAGTGCCTCTGATACAGATTATTTTCCTTCTAAATACTGCTTTTTTCAGCCCTGCGCTCCCGCAACAGGAACGCGCCGCCGATCAGACAGCTGATGACGGCGAACCACTGTCCGTGTCCAAGACCGAGCCATTCTTTCGGCGTGTCGCGGAGAAATTCCACGAAGAAACGCAGGAAACCGTATGTAACCATGAAAATGGCATAGCGCATACCCGGATGGTCATTACGTTCTTCCATCCGCAACAACAGAGCAAGAATGCAGAAATCTCCGATGCTCTCCATCGCCTGCGTGGGCCAGAAAAAGCGGAAATCCCCCAGTACCATTTCCCAGCCGCCGCAGCAGCCGTTGAGAAAACAGCCGAAGCGCATGAACGCGATCATGACCGCCACACAGGGGGCGCAGGCGTCAAGGCTCCGCCCCGGGCGCAGCCCGAACAGCAAGCCCAGCAGCCCCATCAGCGGGGGGATCAGGAATACCGAGCCGAAGAAGGATACGCCGCCCCATACGAAGCCGTTTTCCAGAAAACAAAGCAGCTTTGCGCCCGTAAGACCGCACAGCGCCAGAAGCAGCGTGAAGAGCAGCGCCTTCGGAACGCTCAGGGAATAGCGATCCCTGTGCCGTACCAGCAGATAGCCCATGGAGAGCCCCCCAAAAACGTACATCGTCCAGTACGTGGAAATATGCAGCGTACCGATGATGACCGTCGATAACATATCGGAATCTCTCTTTCTACGTTATTTTGGCAGGG
>OGDD01001424.1_pt1 | contig 18147 bp, 4 predicted proteins | sample 1570301 | NCBI WGS metagenome assembly OGDD01 (sample SAMEA2581971, study PRJEB24529) | metagenome | biome: Human gut stool | place: China | collected 2011 | reverse complement strand
CCTCGATCACCCCGGTATCCGTCAGCGTCACCTCAGCGGCTGCCCCCGATTCGGCGGTCACAGTGCCCGTGAAGGACGCCTTCCCGCTGAGCCCGAGACGGATCACGGAAACCGTGCCGGAAGCGGACAACGCGCCGGTCCCGGCCGCTGATTCATAAAGGTTTTCGGACGCTGAGGCCCCGAGTTCCGCCCGGAGGTTTCCGGTTATCTCCGCGGTTCCCCGGGCGTCAGACTCGATTGCAGAGCCGGCTCCTGTCGCAAGGCCGGACGTTACGGTGAAGGACGAGGTATCCCCCGCCGCGATATGCCCCTTTCCGCCGTCCGCAGCGGAAAGGGCTCCCTCGAACGCTGTTCTCCCGGAGCCTGAGAGATCGAGGTCAGATTGCGCTCCAATCGCGGATAAACCGCCGCTGACGGTACTCATCGAATCGGTGTCTGGGGTGGATATCAGAAAGATGGATCCCCCGCCATCCGCCGCCGCGTTCCCTTTAAGTCCCGGACTTCGCCCGGTGAACGTGAGGTACGCGATCGACTGAGGACCTGAAACGCGGATATCGCCTGTCACTGACACCGCTTTCGCGGTTCCGGCGCTGTTCACGAGGACCGACGCGCCGTCCGCTGTCACGCTCACCGCGGCAGAGCTCCCAGTAAGGGATAGAGCGCCCTGAGAGTCGAGCGTCACGGACGCCCCGTCCCCCGAGAGCGAGACCGCGGGTGTCCCGCTCACCGAGAGGGAGCCGTCAGAGGAAACCGCGGCAACCGAGTGAAACCCGCCGAGGATCCTGATCCCGGGGGACGCGCCGCCATCGATCAGGACCGTGTCTGACGCGAGGTCAATCAGGTCGGTTTCGGTCCCTGTGAGGCCGGCCCCCGACGCGGGCGTGAGAAGAGAAAGAGAGGAGACCGCGGCTAAAAATGGCCGCGGCTGGAAAGAAAGGCAGGGAAGGAGCCTTTTCGTCATCTCGAGTATCCTTTCTGATAACAATATGAGAGGAACAGCTCTCTCATTATCTGTTTCAGAATGTAACGGCCGCAAAGCCCAAAAGGCTTACCCGGGGTCCTCTCTTTTTCGTATCCCTTTTCATACCTACTGGACCTTAGACCAAGAAAATTCGCTTTTTCCTATCGATTCATAGGATTATTGCGGGGAACCGCGAAAAGTATCCCGGTTTTGACAGTTTTTGAGCCTGAAAAGGGGGATTTTTACCGGCTTATCCCCTTCCCCGCAGTCTGGGAACTCCAATTTCCAGGCGTTTTCAGTGAAGAAAGAACCAGACGCACGGAATGAAAGTAAGCCCGAAAAAGCGGTCTAACCGGATCGGACTAGCACCTGGTGAACGATCGTTCTTAGGATCCGCGCGTGTCAATCGGTGAAACGCTCTCTCTTCCGTAGATCAGAAATTCAGTCTGAAAAAGATGGGAATCTGACCTGACTGCGGTCTGACCGGGATTTGCCTTTCATCCCCTGACCGATCGCCTGAATTTCTGCTGTACGGAAATCAAGGGCTGAAAAAAAAGGGGGGGCTCCCGCCCCGCCTCTTCACCGTAAAAAAATCCCGCGGAAAATCCTGGTTCCCGCGGGGTTTCTTTTGGCAATACGGATCAGAAGAGCGCTTTCACACCGAAGAGCGCCTCCACATTCCGGTATCCGTGATCACCGCCCTGGTACCCGGTGTAGGCCCAGAGGTTGAGGTTCTTCGTGATCCGGCCTTCAACGCCGAGCTTCACCTCTCCCACGTTCCGCGCCCCCTGGATGTGGTTTTCAGTCGTATCAAACGCGGTGCCAAACGCCTTCGTGTCGTGGAGCCAATTCACTGTCAGGTAAGGCTTTACGGCGGTCCCGGTGCGGTCATTCGTGAAGAGGTGGAAAAGCGTCGCGCCGAGCCTCGTTCTCACGTTCCCGTACCCAAGCCCCTCAACCAGCGTCCCCTGATTATCAACAAAGGAATCGGCCCTTACGCCCATTCGAATCACCTGCCCCTGAAGCTGGAGCCGCGCGGCATTCTGAACGCCTGACGCCGATACCCAGTCTTTCAGGCCAAAGGTATACCCAGCTTCGAGACTCCCCGTGAAGCCCTTCGCGCGGTAAGAGTCCTCGCCCGTGTAATCGCCAGAGGACACTGAAGTCTTAAACCGCTGATAGAGAAGCCACGTATCGGCGTAGGGGCCGGTCGCCGCGGGACCGTCCGCGAGCCACGTCGCGTAAACGCCGCCTGAGAACCCCGAGACTTTGCCCTTTGTCCAATAGTCCACCGTGGAACTCGTGGTTTTTGAGCTCTGACGCGCGAATCCGGTCATGAGGCCGAGATGCATCCTCTGCCCCGCCGCGGGCCAGGAGACCACGTCACCCCCAAGCTGCACGAGACCGTATTTTCCTCGGGTCACGGTCTGAGAATCTGTCATCCCGTTCCGGGTGTGGCCGCCGGCGGTCCGGATCCAGACGTTCCCCGAGCGGCCTTTCCCCTTGAGGGCATCCGCGAACGCGGTCTCACCGAGCCTGTCATGAAGACTCGTCACAAAGATCGTATTAGCGCTAGCGAGATTTGCGGCGTAGCTCGCCATCTCAGGGCGCACCACATGCGCCGCAAGGTCTGAGGTCGCGGGCAGCACTGTGGGTTCTGTATTCGCCTCGGCCTCTGCGGCAGACGCCACTTCCTGAGCGGTTGTCGGGGCTGATGCCGTTCCGGTACTCGAGTTAGAACTGGTGGCAGTACCCGTGCCGGTATTGGAACCGGATGGCGAGTCGTTGGTTCTTGGAATGGTGACCGTCCCGGGCTTAAGACTGAGGAGGTACCAGTTATTCCCCACCTTCTCGAGGTGATAGACATAAGCGCCGGCCTTCAGGTAATTCTTCGCGGGTTTTGTGAAGACCGCGTCAGAGGTTCCATCCACCTCAACCACCTCGATGCCGTCTACGGTCTGAGAACCCGTACCGCCGATATTGGTGAATACCAGATTCGTCGTGCCACTCGAGTTTCCCTTGATCACGAGGCGGTCAGTCGCGGAATCGTCCCCTCCAAGCACGGTATTCATCGTGATCGTGTTCCCGTTCCCCGAATAGTCCCCGTTCACGGTGATCGTCGTACCGGTGAAATCAGACGCCGAATCCGGGGTCGGGTAGTGAATCGTGCTGCCGGCCGCTACGAGATTCGTCACCACCGCGTCCTGAGTCAGATTCCAAACAGAGGTATCCGTGAGATTGACATTCAGTGTCCCGCCGTAGGCGTACGCGGTGCCTGTCCAAGTGCCCGCAGTGTTTGCCGTGACAAGACCAGAATCCATCGAGATAAACCAGCCAATCTGCGTTGTGCCCGATTCCGCGTCAAGCGTATAGGTGGATCCATCTCCGTCCGCAAACCCAAGTGTCGGGTCCGAGCTTCCCATATAATGAGCCGCTGAGTCTTTCAGAGTCTCGTGCGCTGTGCTTCCGGAAAGCGCCGCGATCCGGCCGAACACGATTGAATTACCGGTTGCTTCAACATTAATGACGGAACCGTTCTTTGCGTTGTAGTTTCCTTCGATCATAGCTGACGCCCCGCTGTCAGGATGCGAATACACATCAATTTCTGCCCCTTGATCGGCTGTACCGCACCCTTCGAAGAAGGAGTCCGCGCCGGTGAGCCACACTTTGACCGTGGCCCCCGTGTTCGCCGCGCTGACTGAACCGAGCATAGTTACTTTCGTCGCTGTCTGATCTGCGTTGATGGTGACAGATCCCGTCCCTTTGGTGGCGTCAATGATCTCGAAAGAGTTTTCCAGGTTGTACTGCTGGTTCTGGATCAGAATCTCACCCGTGGAATCTATAGCGATCCGGCTGTTATTACCATCTTTCCCATCCGTCCACGTGGTAATGGTCGGGTAAAGACCGTGGTCATAATCAGAGTTCACGATGGAGACCGAATTAAGTCCTGAAACTGTTACGAGAGAATCCCCACCGCTGTTCTGAAGCGATGACCGGGGAGTATCGTAATTCCCAATCGATACGCTTCCATACCCGGTATAGCCGTCTGTCACTCCATCCTCGGTGTAAACCGCCTGAGGAATGGTGACCGAGTCAGCCGCGGTGCCGGTTTCAAGAGCCTCGGCCCCCGGGGCGAAGGACACCGCCCCGGCTGCCAGTAAACACGCGGCGGTGAGCCGCGAAAAAACGAAATTCTGCGCCATGGTTTCTCCAAGCCGGAACAGCCTCGAAGGGGAATCCCCGACAAACCCCGGATTCTGCGTCCTATCCTCTGTTCCGCGTTTATCTCGTAACCGAAGCCGCGATCGATGACAGAAGCCCCCCGTAAATAAACTCTGCGGGCCTATTCATCTGATCTTCCCCTCTGTTTTTCTTTTGGATTTCAGCTTCAGTTTTTCTCTGTGTTGATTATGGAATTACAAATTGAATTCCATAAGCGGATTAAATCTTATTGATCAAATCCCGTAAATTTGTAAACCTACCGGAGAAAACAACCAAATACGCAGATTTGTGTCGACTTTTACATAAATTAACGCTGTATAAGGTGTAAATAATGCAATTGAATCACGTAAATAGAAAGAATTCAGGCTGAACCCCCAAGGATTCAGCCTGAGTTGTAAATCTGTCAATTATCAGAAAAGGTACTTGAGTCCGGCCAGGGCTTCGAGATTCCTAAAGCCTTCGCTCCCCTGCTGGTACCCCGCGAATCCCCAGACGTTCCAGTTCTTCTTCACCTTGCCTTCGACCCCGAGCTTCACTTCCCCAAAGTTCCGGCCGCCGTCAATATGATCCGCGACGCCCGCGATTTTCGCTCCGAACGCCTTCGTGTCGTGGTACCAGTTGAGACCGATGAAAGGTTTCCAGGCGCGATCCTTCCGGTCGTTCGTGAACTGGTGGTAAAGCTTCAGACCAACCCGGGTTCTCACGTTCCCGGCACCGATCCCCTGGACCGTAGACCCGATCGCGTCGGTCCACGCGCCGTCCCGCACGCCCATTCGGATCACCTGTCCCTGAAGCTGCAGCCGCACCGTGTTATCCGTTCCGTCAGAAGACATCCAGTCTTTCAGCGGGAAGGTGTAGCCGCCTTCAAGTGACACCGTGAAGCCCTTTGAGTGATAGGTGTCAGTATCGGAATAGTCGCCGCTTGACACCTCGTTCTTAAACCGCTGCCAGAGGAGCCACGTGTCGACATAAGGGCCTGTGCCTTCCGGCTTCTGATTCATCCAGGTGCCGTAAAGACCGACCGAATAGCCGGAGAGCTTGCCTTTTGTCCAATAGCCGGCGGTGGGGCTCGTCGTCTTATTCGAGTCATGCGCGTAACCCGCCATCAGCCCCAGGTGGAACCGGTGGGTGTCAGAGGTCGGCCAGGAGACCACGTCGCCCCCAACCTGCACAAGCCCCCAGTTACCGCGGGTTGTGAGGCTGCCATCCTCCATTTTGTTCCGCGTGTGGCCGCCGGCCGTCCGGATCCAGACGTTCCCCGAGTGACGGCCGTTCCCGCGCAGCGCGTCGGAGTACATCGTCTCACTCAGCCGCTCATAGAGACTCATCATGAAAAGCGTATTCGCGGCGTAGAGATTATTCGCGTAGCTCGCGATCTCAGGTCTCATGTTATGAGTCGTCACATCGTCCGTCGCCGGGATCACAGACGGTGTATCGGACGTGTCATTCGTATTCGGAAGGATAGCGGCTCCGGTGTTGAGACTCGTGAGATACCAGCTGTTTCCGATCTTCTGCAGCTGATAGACGTAGGGGCCGGCTTTAAGGTAATTGCTCCCGGGCTTCGTGAAGACGCCGTCAGACGTCCCGTTCACTTCCACCACCTCAATTCCGTCCACGGTCTGAGCCCCGGTGCCGCCGACATTCGTGAACGTGATCGTGGTCGTGCCGGATGTGTTCCCGTTCACAACAAGTTTATCGGTTGCGGCGGAGTCACCCGCGAGCACCGTGCTCATCGTGATCGCGGCCCCGTCAGAAGAATAATTGCCGTTCACGGTGACTGTGGTTCCCGTAAAAGAACCATCCGTCGCGGCGGTCGGGAAGTGAATCGTGCCGCTTCCCGCGGTGAGATCGGTGAGGCTGCTGTCTCCCGTTACGTTCCAGATCGCGGACGTTCCTTCCAGCACGACATTCAGTGTTCCGTTATCGACTGATGAAGTTCCGGTCCAGGTGGAGGCGGTCGTGAAACTGAGCGTGCCGGAATCCGACGCGCTGAAGTCACCTGTAAGGCTGACAGACGAATCGGCGGTTTCGGTGAGCGTAGAACCGGACCCGGTCGACGACGCGAGAAGCGTGGTGCCATCAGCCGCGGTCTGAGACGCGCCGTTCGTGAGCGACACGCTGAGCGAACCGCCGTCAGAGGCTTCAAACTCGCCAGTGACAGAGGCACCGTCCACGGTTTCGGTGAACGTGGATCCTGAGCCTGTCGATAGACCGACAACCGTGCCGGTCCCCGCGCTCTGGGTCGCGGTTCCCGAAAAAGCCGCGTTCACGATGCCGCCAGCGGACGCCGTTGTTTCTCCGGTAACCGCTGTGCCTGAAGCCGCGGTAAGGCTATAGGTCGCGCCGTCCGTCGCCTCCGCGGTTCCGGTAAGCGTCGCTGTGCTGCCGTCCGCCGGCGTGAAAGTGAGAGACACTGTGGAACCTGACGCCGCAAGCGTATTCCCGGTCAGAGACGAGTCGCTTCCCGTGAAGTAAATCGTCGCTTTGCTCGCCTCATTCTCGGTATAGATATCGCCTGTGATCGACACCTGAGTCGCTGTCTGATTGGTGTTGACGTTCAGGATGCCGTCCTGATTGGAGAGACTGATCGCTTTGTGTCCGGACGCGCCGCTTGCGGCGCTCAGGTTCGTAATGGTCAGCGTTCCCTGGGAATCAAGCGTAATCGTGCCGCCGGTGCCATAGCTATGCATGCTGCCAGAAAAACCGCCATTGAACTGCGCTTTCGTGTACCAGGTTTCAATCGTCGGGTTATCGCCCGCGTCATTATCGAGATTTTCGATTAGGAGACTGTTTGTCGCGGACAGATACACATAGTCTCTTTCGCCGCCATTCTGAATCGCTCCATAAACAAGCGTAGAGGTTCCCACCTGAATATCAGAACCGCTGATATTTAAACCATTTTGCGTTCCTTGATTGCCTATAGAGGTAATCGCGGTTGCGGTGCCGGAAGTGAGGAAAAGCGCCAGCCCGACCGCGGCAGCCATCCGGGTGAATTTAAGAGGATTTTCCGAGTGCCGATTTATTTCTTTCTCCTTAACGCCATAAAGGGCCTGGATCCGAGACCGGAACCCGTTTCCAATCCGCGAGACCGAGCACGCGGTGCCTGGCCTCAGCCTTTTGATCGGAATAGCCAGAATCGAACGGAATCCCGGGGCTAATTGGGAGACTTGTGAAAGAGAACGATGAGGCGGCGATACGTTTCATCTCCAGGCTTTCATGGCGCTCCAGTCCCCGGCATTCAACTGACAGGTTTACCTTTTATTACAACCAATATAAGATAAATCGACCCGGAAAGATTAAAAGTGTTGCGAAAAAGCAACGGGATATTTCCCCGATTTTTCAGTTATCTAGTAGATATTTCTTAGGGGTTAAAGAATAAAAGTCACCGGCGAAACGACTCTTCAGCCGACATAAAAATAACCCGGGGTGAAATCACCCCGGGCTCCGGTTTGTTAATTTTAGTTAACTTGTCTGAAGTCAGAAGAGATACTTAAGACCGAGGAGCGCCTCCGCGTTACGGAGACCGTGCGAGCCCATCTGATAGCCCGCAGCGCCCCAGAGGTTCACGTTCTTCGTAAGCTTTCCTTCGAGACCGAGCTTCACTTCGCCGAAATTCCGGCTTCCCATGATCTTATCGGTGACGCCGTCCATCACGGACCCAAAGCTCTTCGTGTCGTGGAACCAGTTGAGCGAGAGGTAAGGCTTCAGCGCTGACCCCTTCGCGCTGTTCGAGAAGAGGTGGTAAGCCGTCACGCCGACACGGGTTCTCACGTTCCCGGCACCGGTTCCCTGAACAAGCGTTCTGGTGGATTCGAGGTGATCACCGCCGCGGACCCCCATCCGGATCACCTGGGTTTCAAATCTGAGGCGCGCGGCGTTCTCAGTTCCGTTCGACCCCTTCCAGTCCTTCAGGGCGAAGGTGTAACCGGCCTCCAGAGACGCCGTGAAACCCTTCGTGTGGTAAGACTCCTCGACCTCCATATCAGAACTCTCGACCGTGTTCTTGAAACGCTGATAGGAGAGCCAGGTGTCGACATAGGGACCCGCGCCCGTGGGATCCGAATTCATCCACGTGCCGTAAAGCCCCACAGAATAGCCATTCACCTTCCCCTTCGCCTTATAGTTCACGGCGGAGCTTCCGGTCTTTGACGTCTCATGCGCATAACCCGCCATCAGGCCCACGTGATACCGGTGAGCTCCGGACGCGGGCCAGGAGGCGATATCGCCCCCGACCTGCACGAGCCCCCAGTCACCCCGGGTGGTGGTCTGGCTGTCTGTCATTTCGTGACGCGTGTGACCGCCTTCCGTCCGGATCCAGACCCCGTGGGCATTCCTTGCCGTGTCTTTCAGCGCCTCGGTGTACGCGGATTCCCCCGCGCGGTCCGAGAGCTTCATCGAGAAAAGCGTATTCGCGGCGTAGAGGTTCGTCGCGTAAGCGGCAGCCTCAGGACGCACTTTATGCTTCCGGATATCGGGTTCCGGCGCGGGTTCCGGTTCCGGTGAGTAGAGGCTTGAGAGGTACCAGTTCCCGTCCGTGCCTTTTCCGAGGTCATAGACATAGGCGCCGCCTCGCACTGTCCCCGCGGTCTTAAACACCGCGGCGGAGTCTCCCGCGATCTCAATCACCTTGATCCCGTCAGACGTGGTGCTTCCTTTCCCGCCCACGTTATTCACCCGGACATAGGCGCTGCCGGACGCGTTCCCGCTGATCTTCAGAAGGTCGGTCGCCGAGTCATCGGACTCAAGCGCCGTGTTCATCACGATCGTGCCGCCGTCGCCCGAGAAGTCGCCATCCACCGTGAGCGTCGTCCCGGTGAAGGTGTCGGATGAGGCCGGAGCCGGGAAACTCACCGTGCCGGATCCGAGGTTCAGGGCCTTCACCGTCGTGCTTTCTGTCATATTCCAGACCGCGGCGGGCCCCGACAGGTTCACGCTGACAAGACCGGACTCGGGCACCGTCGGCGTATCAGGCTCGGTCGTCACGGCAAGACTCGTCATGAGAGCGGAGACTACATCCGATTCATCCGAGGAGAAAGGAGGTGTATTCGCCTTGTATCCCAGGTATGCGGCCGGTGTCTCAAGTTCCGTATCCTTCACGGTACCGGTCCAGGTGCCGCTGAGGTTCACCACCGCCGTGCCGCCGTTTTTCGCCCAGATGTTCCCGTTCCAGCTGCCGCTTCCCGAGACGGTGAGCGAGGCGGCGTCAGATACCGCGTTTCCGGTCCAGGCGCCGTCAGCCTTCACGGAGACTGCGGCGCTTTCCATCGCGAGCACGTCACCCGTAAAGGCACCGCCCGCCTTCACGTCGATATTCAGCGTCGCGGAATCCCCCGCGAACGCGACACCGGGCCGCTCCGACATGGGATCTCTGCCAACCTCCCAGAGACCGCCTGACCCCACCGTGATATCGAGAAGCGTTCCCTTCGAGACAGAGGACACCGTGCCGCGGAGTGTGCCGTTATCGATCACGGTCGCCTGCCCCTCATAGAAGGCGGCCATGATGTCGTTTGATATTACAAACGTGTTATCCCAGAGACCGCCCGCTTCGACGGTTACCTTGGACTTAGCTCCTAACGCGGTGTAAAGGCTTCCGGTCCAGTGACCGCTCACGGTGCCGTCTACCTGAGACTTCGTCAGCTGGGTTTCAGTCTCGTCCGTCTCTGACGCGTCATCAGAAGCCGTTTGTGTCCCGAGCGCCAGCATGGCAGTGACGGTGGCATCCGAGTCCGTGTTGATCGTGCTCGGATCCACTTTCCCATAAACCGTGATCGATCCGATCATCCGGCCTTTATTATCAAACTTGAGTGACGCGCCATTCTCGACAAAAGCGATCACCGGGTCTACACCCGTTACGGTCTTAGTCTGACCCGAGCTGAAGGTCACCTCGGCTGACATCGTCTCATTATCGGGAGATAACTGCCAAAGCCCCGTCTCCCCGATATTCACGGTCAGATCCGAGAGGTCCGTGACGAACGCGTCCCCCGTCCACTCGCCGTTCACATTCACGGTGCCGCTGCTCTTCATCGCCAAAAGCGCCGTGAACGGGCCGCTCCGGGTGCTGCTGAGGACAAAGTCAGAATTCTCTTCTGAACCCTCGGTTTCCGTTGTTCCCTCAACCACGGGGTCATTGGGATAACGGTTCGTCCAGACACCGTTCTTCCCGATCGTAATCTTAAAGGAGGCAGAATCGCTTCCCGCAGCGACGGCGCCGTACAGTGTTCCATCGATATCGGCTTCGAAGTGACTTTGATTAAGGAGCTGGGCGGTCATAAACGCGGGCCGCACATTGTACGGCAGCCCGCTCGAAGTCGAATAGCCGGACAGCAGCGTCGCGTCCGGGTCATAGCGCCAGACGCCCGATTCTCCCACAGTGACATGGGTATACGCGCCCGCATCGGAGTAGAGCGATCCGACCCACTCGCCATTCACTGTGGCGTCAAAGGACTTCACGTTGTCCTCAAAACCCGTTGCGGCGGTCTCAGACGCGGTCTCTTCTGCCTCGTCTGTATTGTTGACCGCCGCGGCGGAGGTGAGGTAATAAGCAGCGGTCGTATCAGGGATGTCCTGCTGATCCCAATAACTCACCATGGCGCTTCCGGTCCAGGTGCCGTCAACCGTCACAGCCATCGTGCTGCCGCCTGTGACTCCGGCCGTGACCATGCCGCCTTCGCCGCTGGAATAGAAAATCGGGATGTAGCTGCTTCCCGTCGCGGATACCGCGGCCATAGTTGTAATATAACCGCCGCTCCCAGTCGCGTCAGGGGCGGCATAGGTCCAGGCACCGCTTTTCCCGATGGTGACTTCCATCGCAGAGCTATCAGAAAGCACGGCGCTGCCGTACCAATTACCGTCGACCGTCACCGCCGCGTGACTTCCCCCGGTGATATTCGCGGTGACCGGCGCAAGCTGCTGCGGGTAAACAACAGTGAGTAAAGGGGCAACAGAAGAATGAGCGGAAGCGGAAGCGGAGTCAGAATCGGAATCGGCTTCGGATTCCAAGTCAAGCGACAGCGTTGTGTAACCGTCACTCTCAGAAAGCGACATGAGAGACACCGCGGCAGCCTGAACGTAGGTATTTTGTTTTGCATAGCGCCAGACCCCGCCCTGATTCACCGTGACAGTGGAGTCTGAAAGCCCCTCCGCTCGAAGCTCTCCGGTCCATTGGCCATTCACGAGGATCTTCGCGGTGCCTTTATCATGAGCATAAGTGTCCCCGGTCCAGACCGCCGAGGGTTGTTCCGCATCCGCCGCCTTCTGTTCGCCGATCGTGATGTCAAGGCGGGTCCCTCGGCCAGACGCGCCAGCGTTGCCATCCCAGGTGCCATTTGATGTGACACTAAGAACAGCATCCGCCGGAACGAGCCCATAGTATGGGGATTCGCTGTTTTCGGTTGCTGTCTCATCGGGGAAGAACACCTGCGCGTCTCCTGTCCAGCTGCCATTCGAGATGATGCTCATGGATGACGCGAGCGGCGTGTTGCCTGTCGTTTTAACTTCTTCGGACAAAAAGGAGATAACCCGCAGGCTTGAGAGATCCGCATAGCCGGTCCATTCGCCGTCAGACTGAAATTCTGTGTGGCTCCCGCACAGCCCCATGAGGTTTCCTGTAATAGCTGTGCCGGCCCCCGCGGTCTCCTTAAACTCCGACCCTTTGCCGTACACGTAAGCGATGTATGATGTCCCCAGGTTCTGGATGCTGTTCCCGGTGAGATTCACGGTGACGCTGCCGCCCGGGCCCGCCATGAAAACGGCTCCCGACGCGTCCGTGTCTGACGCCGTGACGGTCACGCTGCCGCCGTTCAGCGCGGTCATGGATCCGGAAATCGTCCCTGTCGGTTTCTTATTCTCGTCAAGTGCACCCTTCACATTCAGACGGATCGCGGCGCCGTTCGCCGCTTCCGCGGATCCGCTGAAACTGGACTGAGAGCCTGAAAGGCTGAGATCCGCCGTCGTGCCCGCGCCTGAGGCGACAATCGAGCTATTTACCACGACGGAATCCGCGGTTCCCTCCCCATTCACGGTAAAGGAAAGGGGGGAGCCGCTTTCATCGCCCGCGAGAAGGATGTATCCATCTCCGAGCGTGATCGAACCCGCCGCGTCCTTTGTCCCCGCCTCAATATCGATCGAGCCGCTATGTCCGCCGGACATCGAAGAACTGATAAGATCCGGAATAATGATTTCGGAGTCAGTGGACGTGGGCGCCACGGAATAACCACGGGTCCAGGTGATGGATGAGCCGGACGCGATAAGAACCGGGGACGTACCCGCCACAATCACGCTCTCAGTCGCCCGGATAGTGATCGCCCCGTCGTCAGAAGCGAGATAGACCGCAGGCTTTCCCGATGAAGTGACAGTCTGCGTGAGATCGTTCTCTGACTCTGTCTCTGCCAGGGTTCCGGAACCCGAGATCGAAAGCGCGGCCGGGGTGTCCTCCACTGCTCCCGGGACTGACGATGTGACCTCCGTCATCGATACGGTGCCCGTATCGGCCCAGACCGGGGACGAAGCCCACGCGAGCGCGGCAATCACGGCCGCTGCGGCCGCGGATCGGTAAAAACGGTTTTTCTCTGAACTGCGCTTCATTCGAGACTTCTCCTCAGATCCGCGCGCGGCGCGCCCGGGTGTCTGATCACCCCGGGGACCCTCCGCCTTTTCCGTGGCGGTTTTCCGCGCGGAATACTCTAAAAAACAAGAATACTCTAAAAAACAAATTCGGGAAACCGGGGAGCGGTGGCGCTCTCCCTCTTAAGAACGCCTGTCCGCGTCCGTCCTGCTGATTTTTCAGCGTTCTGAGAATCTCTCAGGAACGCGCGCAGAGCCGCTTTTTTCTCTTTTTCGCATCGGATTCTTGCGGTTCGCACAATTACTGAATGTGTTCAGTAACCATCTGATCTTTTTTCAGAGTGGCAATAATAACGTCTTAATCTTTTCTTTACAATTATAACTGACTTCTGTTTTTCTCAGTTAGATTTGATATCTCTATGTTTTTATAATGTTATTTTTTAAATATATGGAAAAAGTGGTAGCCCTTCAGACGGACATATTTCAGTTGATGCGGAAATTTTAAGGTGGTATTTCATTGAAGTGTAATTTCATGTTAATCACCAATAAAATCTCGCTAACATGACCTTGGTGATTGTGATTTTTGCGTCACAGCAGACGCGTTTTCACCCGGGGTTATTTACATTACTGTGTCCGTCTTTCAATAGAAAACGCCCTCCTCAGGCGGGGCCTGAGGAGGGCGGGCGCGGATAGCCGTGTAACGAAGGGAGACTTAGAAGAGAATCTTCGCGCCGAGCTGCGCCTCGAGATTCCGGAAACCGTGGGTTCCCTGCTGATAGCCCGCGGCGCCCCAGAAGTTCACGTTCTTACGGATCCTGCCTTCTACCCCAAGCTTGACCTCACCGAAGTTCCGGCTTCCGGTGATCGTGTCCCTCGTGCCGTCCATGACCGCCCCGAAGCGCTTCGTGTCGTGGTACCAGTTCATCGTCAGGTAGGGCTTCACTGCGGTGCCGGCGGTGTCGTTCGTGAAGAGGTGATACGCCGTGAGACCGAGTCTCGTCCGGACGTTTCCGGCGCCGGTCCCCTGCACGAGCGTCCGGGTGGAGCGCTCAAAGTGATCGCCTCCCCGGACTCCCATCCGGATCACCTGGCCTTCGAGCCGGAGCCGCGTGGCGTTCTCGTAGCCTTTCTCCCCCTTCCAGTCCCCGAGCCTGAACGTGTACCCGCCTTCAAGCGACACCGTGAAGCCATGCGTGTGATAGGTTTCCTCCACTTCGTAGTCGGAGCTGTCCACCGTATTCTTGTACCGCTGGTACTGCACCCACGTGTCGACATAGGGGCCGGCGCCGGTCGGTTCCGAATTCATCCAGGTGCCGTAGAGACCGACGGAGTATCCGTCCGTCTTCCCCTTCGACTGGTAATTCACGACTGAGCTTCCGGTCTTGGACCGCTCGTGCGCGTAGCCCGCCATGAAGCCCGCGTGGAACCGCTGGCCGCCCGCCCCGGGCCAGGTGATGAAATCACCGCCGATCTGCGCGAGACCATAGTTCCCGCGGGTCACGGTCTGACCGTCCGCCATGCCGCGACGCGTGTGACCGCCCGCCGTTCTGAGCCAAACGCTGCCGGCGCGCTTCGAGCCGCTCTTGAGGCTCTCCGAGAAAGCGGCCCCGCCGAGGCGGTCTGAAAGCTTCATCGCGAACATCGTGTTCGCGGCGTAGAGGTTCGTGGCGTACGAGGCCGCTTCCGGCCGCACCGCGTGATCCTCGATATCCGGGTCCGGAGCCGGGGTGGGTTCCGGGGTCGGATCCGGGGTCGGAGTCGGATCCGGATCGGGTTCAGGCTCCGGTTCCGGATCAAGGAGACTCGTGAGCACCCAGTTCTTGTCCGCCTTTCCGAGGCTGTAGACATAAGCGCCGCCGCGGACCGTTCCCGAGAGCGTAAAGGTGCCGTCAGAAGTGCCGTCGACCTCAATCAGCGTGATGCCGTCCGTGGTCTGCGCGCCCGCGCCCCCGACATTATTCACTTTAAGCGTCGTGCTCCCGGAGGTGTTCCCCTTCACGATCATCTTATCGGTCTTGGAGTCATCGCCCCCAAGCACCGTGTTCATCTTGATCGTGCCGCCGTTAGACTGGTAGTCTCCATCCACGGTAAGCGTCGACCCGGTGAAAGACCCGTCAGTCGCCGCAGCCGGGAAGCTGACACTCCCCGAGTCCACCGTGAGAGCCGCTACCTCCGTGCTTTCTGTCATCGTCCAGGAGGCGTCCGCCCCGGAAAGCGTCACCGCGATGGATATCCCGGTGTCGGCCGCGGCCGCCGCGAGGACGCTCTCAGAAATGAGGACCGAGTTGGTGCCGACCGCCGAATCCGTATCATCCGAGTACAGCGTGACAGTCGGGGCGGTGAGTTCCGGATCCTTCACGGTGCCGGTCCAGCTGCCCGTGACCGTCAGCGTGACCGCGGCGTTATTCTTCGCCCAAATGTCACCGGTCCAGCTGCCGGCGTTCGTAACCGTGAGCGACCCGCCGTCCGCCTCCGCGTTTCCGTTCCAGGTGCCGCTGTTCGTGACGGTGCCCGTCGCGGAGTCGCTGATCAGGATATCGCCATTCAGCGTGCCGCCCTGATTCACGGTGATGTTCAGAGCGGACCCAGTGCCCGAGGCATAGGCGATCGCGGGCTGCGAGGCGGCGTACGCGAGCGCCTGTCCGTCAGAATCCGTCCCGGCGATATTCCAGACACCGGTGTTCGCCGCGGTATCGGTCACCGTCACCGTGCTGCCATCCGTGCTGAGCGTCCCGCCCACCGTGACCGAAGACACCGCGCCGTTCACGGTATAAAGCGGTCCGTTCCAGGTGCCGGTAACGGTATTTGTAAACGTGTCGGTATCAGCCCCAGTTCCGGTTCCCTGAACATTGATAAGCCCTGTCACGAGGCCATAGTTCCTGAGTGTCAGCGTGGCGCCGCCGTACACGGCCGCGAGCGTTTTATCCTGAACCCCCGCGGCGTCAGTATCTGACGTGATGGCTTTATTCAGTTCCGAGAAGTGCCAGGAGCCCGTCGGGGCAATCGTCACGTCAAGCGCGGAATCATCCCCCTGAGACACCGCGTCCCCGGTCCAGGCGCCGCTCACGGTGACATTCATCTCGCTCCCGTCGTAAACGCGCGCCGTGACCGGTCCGCGGTTAGTGTCCACGCTTGTCTCATTGGCTGTCGCTTGGGATGCTTCTGTCATAAGGTCGTCAACATAGTATTCGTACTGATAGACGTAATCCGCGGGATCCTCACCCGGCACGACGGCTCTCCAGACGCCGTTCTTTCCGAGGGTGAGCGTGACAGTCGATTGATTGGTCACCAGAGCGCCGCCGTAAAGCGTGCCGTCAATCGCGAGATCGACGTCTGACATCCCGGTCGCGAGAATCACGGTCGGCGCGTTTCCAAAAACCGTGGTCGGAACGGTAAACGCGGAAACGTTTGTCACGCCAGTATCGTTGACCCCCGAAAGCAAGGCGTTCGTAGTGGTCGCGACGGTTTCCGGGTTGTAGCGCCAGACCGATCCTTCCATGACATTAACGGTGCTCCACGCCCCGCCTTTCGAAATCAGGGTGCCGGTCCAGGAAGCCTCTGTGCCGTCCTCGTTGCCAATCACCGCTTGAAAGGACTGATAGTTACTCTGCTTCGCGGTTTCGATACCCGTCAGGTCAGCGGCGCCATTCGGATCATTCGTGAAAGGCGAATTGAAAGCGCCCAGATAACCAATGAGGGCGTTCCCGATCCATTTCCCTTGCACGGCAACGTTAAATTTACCGCCATTTTTCGTCGGATCGCTGCGATATTTAGCGTCATAGCCACTTTCATTATCCACGACAAATTTTTGGTCGTCATAGCTCCATTTGAAAGCGTCATACGTTTCAGTAACCGCCGTCACAACCGGAATGATATAGGCAAAGGGAGAGGCGCTATCGCTGTATGAATATGCGACAGAAGGCAGGGACGTTCCGGCCTTATCCATATACGCGTAGGACCATACCCCGGTTTTGCCGATGGTGACAGTGGCGGACGAGTCCTGGCGCGTAAGAACAATGGGGCCATAAAAAACCCCGTCAACGGAGATCACGGTGTCAGATTGCTTCTCAGTCAGGTAAAGGTGATACACCGTATCGGTTGACGAAGAAGAGGTCTGAGACCAGTCATATGTATAACCCGCGATCAGCCTGTTTGTGGTTTGGCCGGCCGTAAAGTCAGCCGCGGCGCCGCCCGAAAGGGCATAAGCATAAATCTCGTCTGACCCGGTGTATGAACTGATCAGCGACTCCTCAAAGTAGTCTCTGTTCTCGGTATCGTAGCCTAATTCATGACGATACAAGTAATACCACCCAGGTAAAATTTCTGTATCCAGGGTTACCGGCCGCGCATCAGCCGGATCCACCGTGAGAAAGTTGGAGAGAATGCCGCCCTCTTCCACCTTGTAGTTAACGTCCGCCAGGGTCCCCACCGTAATCTGGCCCACCCAAAGCCCGGAAATATCGGCCGCAAGAGTCGTCTTCCCCTGCGCTTTTTCGCTCGGATAGGTATCAGCGTCGTTTGGTTTTGGATAGTCATACATCCACTCAGTTACCCCAGCGATCGCGTACCCCAGAAAAGCGCCTCCTTTCTCCACGGTGACCGAGGCCTGCCCCAGAGGCTCACTGGATAATGACACGGCGGGATCTCTAGTAGTTCCCGCCCCCAGAACGTCAACCCCGCCGCTGAGAGAGATTACGCCGCCATTCTGGACCGTAATGTCCGCTGTCTCTCCATAATTCACGTCAATGATGCTGGTGTTGGTTTCCCCGTTTCCGATCGTATAACTCGTTGGATCCGCCGCGAAGGCGGGGGCCGAGGCGGCCGCGAGCGCGGCGATGACCGCGGCTGAAGCTGCGGTGCGGCTGAACTGCTTACTATTCTTTGCCGGGTTTCTCATTTCTGATCTCCTCATAGCCGGACCGGAACCTGTCTGCCGCGGGCGGGTGCTCACCGCCTCAATCCGGCGTCCTTTCGGCCCAATTCCGCGCTCTCGGGCGCTTTTTCGGGGGGATTCCGCGGGTCACCGCGGGGGACACTCCCCCCGCCTTGGATCCGCTTCTATCCGATTCGTGTTTCACGCTGCCTGACGACAGGTCAGGAGCGGGTTCTGCAGCCCCCGCTTTCCCCTTCCGTTAAGAAAAGCCATCCTTTCGGAAGGTGTTAAATAACAAGTGAACCCATGAAACTTACTGTTATATTACCGTTTTTAACAAATATAAACAAACGTTGACCAGGCAATTAAAAGCGATTCCCGTTACGGTCGGGTGTCATATTTTTTATTATTAGATTTCAGCGGCTTGCAATGCGGTTCCCGGCAGCGGTTTTACGTCTTTTGAAGAGTTGACGGACGGGCGGATTTCTGTCACTTCATCGCGGGCGGGTTCCCGTTTCAGGTAAATAAA
>OGDD01001404.1_pt1 | contig 18421 bp, 7 predicted proteins | sample 1570301 | NCBI WGS metagenome assembly OGDD01 (sample SAMEA2581971, study PRJEB24529) | metagenome | biome: Human gut stool | place: China | collected 2011 | reverse complement strand
TAATGCCGAGTTCCTCAACTGGTACGAGGAGAATTTCCACCTGCTTCGGAATGCTCGCATGTTCGGTGGTTGGCCCATCGATGGCGTGACGCTCGATACTGGTGTGAAGGTGCTCGATAAGCATCTCGTCCAGCTCGCCAATGACGGCAACCGTATCTACAACACCTACGGTTATGCTGGATTTGAGGGTGACAAGGGCATCCTGACCATCCGCAACGCGAACGCCGAGAAGGCCCAGAACCTCGATTTCACGTTTGATGACGCCACGCTCGGCGTGAAGGGGGCCAAGGGTGAGAAGTTCGACTATGTTGTCGAGCGTCGTCACACCCAGGAAGGCGCAACGTCCAAGGTTGCCGATAAGGGCACCTTCACCATTGGCGAGAAGGTCTCTCTCGAGCTTCAGCCCGAGGAGTCTCTCACTATCCGCGTGACCAAGCAGGGTGAAGGCGATAAGCGGGGGCCGTCTATCGAGACTGTTCGTCACAATGGTGGCGCCGAGCTTATTGTTCGTATGGATGAGAAGGTAAAGGGCGACGCTGCGTTTACCGTCAACGGTGAGAAAATCGCTGCCGACAAGGTGAAGCGCTCTGCCGATGGCGTCACGTTCCGCATCGAGCTTGATAAGGCTCCTGAGCAGGGCGCGAAGCTGGAAGTGAAGGTCTCTGGCATCACCGACATGGCGGGCAATGCTCTTTCGGGCAACGCTGCGGCTATTGATTTCCATAAGGGCGGCGTGGTGGTTTCTCGCTGCTCGTCCCGTCTTACCAACTATGCCAAGAAGCTCGCTTCTAGTGGTGAATCCCTTGTCTCCAAGACCGGTTTCTCCGTGTCGTCCCAAGTGATCGGCACAGGCCATGGCCCGCTGGTGAGGCAGGAAGGTGCGTACGAGCTCGGCATCGATGAGAATGGCATGCCGTATCTCGATGTCAACGGCGTTCGTGCAGTTGGTAAGGTTAAGGTGAACGACGGCGCCAAGCACACCGTGGTCGGCGTGCGTGAGAACAACGGCATTCTCAAGGTGTACGTCGACGGTGCGATTTCTGGCTCCAAGTACGATGCCAAGAATTTCCATCATGAGCTGCCTGCGGGCGATATTCTGTTTGCCGGCGGTGCTTTTGATAAGACGACCGACCAGGCGTCCGCGAAGGTCTTCGATTGCGCACTCGGCTACGACGAGGTCGCTAAGATGCATGAGAAGCTGAATCCGAATACCGAGACGCACAATCTTGCAGCTGGCCGCTCGGTTATCGCCAAGTGGACCGAGACGGGTGACGATGCCGTCAAGGCGAATGAGGGCGCCATGTCCAACATCACCAACGGCGACAAGAGCAGCTCTGCTTTTGGTGTTTTCGGTGCGGATGGGAAGACCGACAGTTCGTATATGGAGCTTGATCTTGGTGACGTGCGAGAAATTGACTCTGTCGGCCTGTGGCGCTACTTCCAGGATGGCCGTACCTACCGCGACACGGTGATTGCCCTCTCCGAGGACTCCGACTTCTCGAAGGATGTTGAAGTCGTTTACAACTCCGACAAGGGCAATAAGCATGGTTTCGGTGCCGGCAAGGATAAGGCTTACGCCGAGACCGAGAACGGAAAGAGCTTTGTCGCCCCCAAGGGGACCAAGGCCCGCTACGTGCGCGTGTATATGCGTGGCCAGGATGATGCGAAGACCACCAACCACGTTGTCGAGCTCGAGGTCATTGGTCGCGACCTTCCCGCAGAGCAGGGTGCCGAGATCAACACCTCCGCGCTCTACAAGCGTATCGACGAGGTGCGCGCTGCGATCGAGTCCGGCAAGTACACCGCCGAGAGCGTCCAGAAGGTAATGGACAAGCTCGAGGCTGCCGAGCTCGTGGCGGATTGCCCCAAGGATGAGGCTCAGGTTAAGGCCGCCCTCAAGTCTCTTGAGGGCATCGAGAGCCTTCTCAAGAAGGCCCTCGTGGTCAGCTTCCAGTTCGTTGATGCTCCCGAGGGCGTTATTGCTCCCGAGGCTTTGACGGTCGAGGAGGGCACCGCGCTTGGTGATAAGCTCCCGACGCCTGCTGCGGTTGAGGGTTATTCCTTTGCGGGCTGGTTCACCGATCAGGCCTGCTCCGCTGGTCATGAGTTCACTGGCGAGACTAAGGTCTCTGCCGATATGACGATTTATGGCAAGTGGGTCAAGGGCGAGGTCCCGGCTCCGCCGACGACCGATCCCGAGCAGAAGCCCGAGCAGAAGCCGACGACCAAACCCGAGCAGAAGCCGGGCTCCGGCGCCGAGCTGCCCAAGACGGGTGACGACAGCATGTTGCCCATCGCGGCTGCCGGCGTTGCCGGTGTGGCGCTCGTCGGTGCGGCTGTGGTGCTGAACAAGCGCCGTCGCGCTGAATAGCGTGATGGAAGCGAGATCCAAATAGGAAGCCCGCTTTGAACGGGGCGGTCGACTTAGGTCGGCCGCCCTTTTTGGTGAAAGCTCGTTGCGCCGATCCCCCGCCCGTCGACGCCCTCAGATCGCTTGTTGACGCTATTGGTTCCTGCAATGAAATACCACCCTATACCGTTGGTGGGTAATATCTGCCGTTCACCGATAAATTCACATCGAAGGGATGAGGATAATAGCGCTTTTTTACAGTTGTCTCCAGATTATGCGTGGTCTGCTGGTTATATCCACTGTCCACTCGTAGGCCTCATCAATTGGCATCTCCAGGGAAGGAGACAACGTGAGCGAAGATTCGATTCTCAAGCGCAATTGGGTGAAGGGCTCCGCGGTTTTGGCCACTGCGGCGCTTTCGCTGGTGCTTGCCGCGCCGGTTCAGGCCGCGCCGCTGGCGAAGGTCAAGAGCGCAACCCAGGGCGCGACCGAGAACGTGGTAGAGGTGACGTTCCAGGGCGGCGACGGTGCCGACGTCAAGGGCCGCATCACGTTCCTCGAGGAGGGCGTTTTCCGTTATAACGTCGACCCGACGGGAACCTTTGACGAGTACGCAGTGCCGACCAATTCGAGCCACACCGCTCATATCCAGGCGCAGCCGGATTCGGACAAGGATGCTTACAGCCATCCAAAGGCGACGGTCGAGACAAGCGGCGGTAGCATTCTCATCAAGTCCGGAAAGACCACCATCACCCTCGATAAGGAAACCGCCAAGATGAAGGTTTCCGTGGGTGATAGGGAGGTGCTTTCCGAGGCGTCGCCGATTGACCTGTCGAGCTCGTCAACCGTTCAGACTCTCGACACCGATGCTAAGGAGTTCTTCTTCGGCGGTGGTACCCAGAACGGTCGTTTTACCCATAAGGGCAAGACCATCAAGATTGCCAATACCAACAATTGGGTCGATGGTGGCGTTGCCTCGCCGAACCCGTTCTATTGGTCCAGCGACGGCTATGGCGTGCTTCGTAACACCTTCAAGCCGGGCGCCTATGACTTTGGCGAGGCTGATGCCTCTCAGGTAAAGCTCTCCCACGAGGAAAATGAGTTTGATGCCTACTATTTCCTTTCGGATGGTGCTTCGCGCGCAGCGGTCGCTCAGGATGTTCTCGACGGCTACTTCGATGTTACCGGCGACCCGGTGCTTCTGCCGGAGTACGCCTTCTATCTGGGACATCTGAATGCATACAACCGTGACGGCTGGAGCAAGACCGGCGGCGGCACAAAGTGGGAGACGAAGTACGGCAAGCCCGCGGGCGAGGCCGGAGAAGTCAAATATGAGAAGGGCTATAACGCCAACGACAATCGCCCCGACGGCAGCATGGTGAGCGAGTCCCTGAACGGCCACGGCCCCTCTGTCGCGGCGGATGGATTTAAGCCCAAGGAGTTCTCTGACGAATTCTCCGCGCAGCAGGTCATTAGGGATTACGAGAAGGCCGACATGCCGCTCGGTTGGTTCCTGCCCAATGATGGCTATGGTGCGGGTTACGGACAAAACGGTTATGGCAAGACGGAGAACAACGAGGCGGAGCGCAATAAGGCGATCGACGCGAATGTCCAGAACCTGCGGGAGTTCACCGACTACGCCAATGCGCGCGGTGTTGAGACCGGACTGTGGACGCAGTCAAACCTCGAGCCGGTGGATAACGAGCAGTGGCATCTGCAGCGCGACTTCAAGAAGGAGGTTGAGCAGGGCGGTATTTCGGCCCTCAAGACTGACGTCGCCTGGGTTGGATCTGGTTATTCGTTCGGCCTGAACGGTATCAAGAAGGCATATGACGTTGCGACGAATGACAAGTTCGTCGACCGCATGCGTCCCAATATCGTCACGCTCGACGGTTGGGCGGGCACGCAGCGCTATGGTGGCATCTGGACCGGCGACCAAACAGGTGGCAACTGGGAGTACATTCGCTTCCATCTCCCCACGTACATCGGTCAGGGTCTTTCGGGTAACCCCAACGTTGGCTCCGATATGGACGGCATCTTTGGTGGCGCGCCCATCATCGCGACCCGCGATTACCAGTGGAAGGCCTTTACCCCCACCATGCTCGACATGGACGGCTGGGGCGCTCATCGCAAGAGCCCGATGACTCACGGCGATCCGTACACGGGTATTTCGCGCATGTATCTGAAGCTCAAGGCTCAACTCATGCCTTATATCTACACGAGTGCGGCGTCGGCGGCGAACATCGATACGAAGAATGGCGATACCGGCCTGCCCATGGTCCGCGCGATGATGCTCACGGACGATTCTGAGTTCGCGAGCGGGATGGACACGCAGTATCAGTACACCTTCGGCAAGTACTTCCTGGTCGCGCCGGTGTACCAGAACACGGCCGATGCGAACAACACCGGTGATGACGTCCGCAACGGCATCTACCTGCCCAATTACAACAAGACCAAAGATGGCGCGGTGGATGAGCAGAACCCGACCATCTGGATCGATTACTTCACCGGCAAGCAGTATCGTGGCGGACAGGTTCTCAACAACTTCGAAGCACCGTTGTGGAAGCTTCCTCTGTTCGTTCAGGCGGGCGCCATCGTTCCCATGTATGAGGAGAACAACAACCCCCAGGCAATCAGCGAGACCAACAAGAAGGGCCTCGACAAGACTCGTCGCATCGTCGAGTTCTGGCCTGCTGGTGAGTCCGAGTACACGCTGTTCGAGGACGACGGTAAGACCATCAATTCCAACCAGAAGGACGTCGAAGGTTATGGCGTGGTTGAGAATGTCAACTACGGCGACCATGTTTCTACCAAGATCACCTCGAAGGTCGAAGGGGATACCGCAACGTTGACCATCGGCAAGTCCGAGGGCGGATACACCGGGTACAACTCCGAGCGTTCCACTACCGCCGTGGTGAACGTGACCGCCGCGCCGACCTCGATCACCTATGGTGGCCAGCAGGTTGAGAAGGTCAATGACAAGGCGGCCTTCGACAAGGCAAAGAATGCGGGCAAGGGCACGAATGCCGTGTGGTACTACGAGCAGGCACCCGACTTGAATACCACTCCGGAGAGCGAGAAGTTCGGCGAGCAGAAGATCACCACCACCCCGAAGGTCTACGTGTTCCTGCCTAAAACCGATGTGAAGCAGCATGAACAGGTGCTTGTGGTCAAGGGCTTCGCGAACGATCCCAAGCTCGGCGGCAACACGCTGCAGCAGGATCTCAAGGCTCCTGCCAAGTTGGAGTCCGCCGAGGAGAACAAGACCCCTACGAGCATCAAGCTCACCTGGGACAAGGTTGATGGTGCAACGGGCTACGAGCTTCTTATCGATGGATCGCTGAATGCCGTTGGTGACGTGGCCGAATTCAACCATACTGGCCTGCCGTATCACTCGACGCACACGTATCAGATTCGCTCGCGCAACGAGAAGGGCTTCTCCGCGTGGAGCGAGAAAATCACGTCGACGTCTCTCGAGGACCCGTGGCGCAACACGCTGGCGCCGGCCAGGAGCGGCAACAAGCTCGCTGTCGACTGGAGCGGTGGCGACAACTGGGGCGCGCTCAGCTTCGCTTTCGACCACGATAAGAAGACCATGTTCCATTCCGGAGACATTCCGGGTTTGAACATCCCCATGACGATCGATTACGGCATGGTGTACGAGCTCGAAGACTTTGTGTATGTTCCGCGCGAGAACGCCGGCAATGGCAACATCTCCAAGATGAAGATCGAGACGAGTGTCGACGGGCAGCATTGGACCGAGCCGATTGAGACGAATTGGACGACGGACAATTCGGAGAAGACCGTCGAGCTCAAGGGCCGCTCCGCTCGGTATCTGCGCCTTACGCCGCTCGCGGGCAAGTCGGACCACTTCTCCGCAAACGAGCTGATGTTGAACAAGAAGGACAACTCCGCCGGTAAGCCGCTCGGTTCTCTGGTCGGCAAGGAGACGGTGTGCGATGAGGACTATGTCCACCTGAAGGGCAATGCCCTGGGCATCGAGCAGGGCGACGCATCGTGGGACAGCCATGTCGCGGGCCGCGGGGCGGACTTCAACATGAACGGCGCGTACGACGCGTACGACATCTCGATTACTATGTCCAAGCTCAACGGCGGCACCAAGAAGACCGACAAGGTGTCCGGCGGCATCGCGTTGATCCCGAATAAATCCGAGGTCAAGCGCGGTGAGGTTGTGACGTTCGATGTGTATGCCGACGATGCCCGCGCGGTGAACGCCCTCGGTGCGCTCGTCCACTACGATACTGCGAAGTTCAAGGTGGTAGATGGCAGCGTTGCCCAGGGTGCCGGCACTTTTGGCATGGAGAACTTGAATACGGTGAAGCGCCCCGGCTCGGTGAACCTTACGCTTGCCAATAAGGGCGATCAGGATCTGTACAGCGGGTCTGGCTCGGTTCTGACGTTCCAGCTCGAGGCGCTGCAGGACGGCCCGGTCGAGCTGAAGGACGCGACTGGGTGGCTTGTCGGCCCGCAAGGCGATTTTGTCGAGTCCGATTTGCTCGCCAAGGGCGAGCTGCCTGAGGCACCGCAGACCAGTGTGCACGAACTCGGGCAACAGGACTTCGATATTTCCATCACCAACAAGGCGTTGGCCGAGGATAGCGGCTCGAATGTCTCGCAGATGATTCAGGGCGGTAAGTTCGACCCGCTGTTCGACGGTGTTGAGAATCACGACGGCGTCCAGGGCGCCGGCTGCTTCGAGCTCAAGTGGTCCACGACGACCGATGTAGTGTCCATTGATGGCATGAAGATCTCCTTCAAGCTCAAGGAGCCTCGCGCGCTCAAGGATGTGGAGCTTGTCAACCGTCGCGATTCCAAGGGCGAAGTGAATGGCAACGGCTTCGTGAAGAAGGTCGCGGCGACGATCACGTTCGAGGACGGCACGCAGGAGTTCGGCGGCGGCGAGTATGACACCGTGCTGGCGAAGTACGTGTTCGCGCCGTCGGCGGAGAATGCGAACAAGAAGGTCAAGCAGGTCGACATCAAGCCGCTCGAGGCCAATAACGGTCCTCATATGCTGACGATCTCCGAGGTCAATTTCCACTACGAGAAGGCGGGCGTGACCGCCGACGCCATCGAGCTCGGTGAGAACCAGACGTCGCTGCACGTTGGGGATCTTGCCCCGGTGAAGGCGAAGGTCTTGCCGCAGGACGACCGTTATCCGTACTTCACGGTTGAATCCGACAAGCCCACTGTTGCTTCGGTGGTTTCCCGTACGGACGCCGCCGGCAGGCAGACGTGGTACGTCCGCGGTGAGTCTGAGGGCACTGCCAAGATCACGGTGAAGGCCGCGGTTGATCCTTCGAAGACGGCCGAGTACGAGGTGACGGTGAAGGCCGGCGCGGACACCAAGCCTCTGGAGGACGCTATCGCCGAGGCCACGATGTTCAGCGCGGATGCCTATACGCCCGAGAGCTACGCTCAGCTGGATCAGGCCGTGAAGGAAGCTCGCGCCCTCTTGAACGGTAACCCGTCCAAGAGCCAGATTCTTGCTGCCGCGAACAAGGTTGAGAAGGCGATTTCCGCTCTGAAGATGCGTCCGGTTGATGAGAATGCCCTCATCAACACCGAGAAGAACAAGGATGCGGTGAAGGTCGCGTTCGCAACAAGTGCGGCTAGCGAGCATCCGGTTGAGTACGCGCTCGACTACAGTGATGCGAGCACTTGGCATTCGGACTACAGCGGGGCGCACAAGCTGCCCCAGGGATTGATTTTCGATCTCGGCGCTGAGTATGACCTGACCGACGTAACGTTCCTCGCGCGTCACGATGGCGGCACCAACGGAGACGTCTTCGAGGCTCAGGTGTATGTCGGTTCGAGCGTTGACGAGCTCAAGGACGGCGGTACGCTGGTCGGCACTTTCAAGTTTGACAACAACGGCAAGGTGCTCAACAACCGCGATGAGTTCAAGCAGATGGCGTTTGGCGCCCGTCGTACGCAGTTCGTGAAGGTCCTCGCCACCCATGCTGGCGGCGAGAAGGCCGATGCGTATGCTTCCATGGCGGAGGTCCGTTTCTATGGGGCTAAGCCTACGGTGCCTGGCAAGGTCGATGTGTCCAAGCTTGAGAAGCTCGTTGCCGATATCGACGCCGAGAAACTCGTTGCCGAGGATTATACGCAGTCGACCTGGGAGCCCTTTGCCAACGCGCTTCACGATGCCAAGGAGCTGCTCAAGAACCCCGGTGACGACCAGAAGGTGGTCGATGAGCTGACGGAGCGACTGGGCAATGCCCGCAAGGCTCTGGTAAAGAGCGACGTCGCCCCGCAGGAGAAGCCGAACAAGTCCGCGCTCGAGGCGCTGGTTGCCGAGGCGGGCAAGCTCGACACCGAGGGCAAGACCCCCGCTCTGGTCGAGCGCCTGAACGCGGCCATTGCCGGTGCGAATGCCGTACTTGGGGATGACGCCGCGACCGACGAGCAGGTCAAGGCTGCCTTCGATGAGCTGAAGGCCGCCATCGACGCGCTCAAGGGCGACGCTGGGTCCGAGGGCAACAACGGTTCCGACAACAACGGTGGCAGCGACAACAACGGTGGCGGCAACAACGGCACCACGGGCAACGGTTCCACCGGCGGCCAGGGGTCTGGTAACGGTACCGCGGGTGGTCAGGGCGGCTCGAATGCCTCCGGCCTGCCCCAGACGGGCGATCCCGCGACGGTCGCCGTTGCAGCGACCGGAATCTCCGGTGCAATCGCCGCCTTCTTCGGCGCCTTCCGCCGCCGCAAGGACAAATAACGCGAACGTGCGCTGAGTTGCATGTGATGATCGCGCATGAGCCGGGTTCCTCGTGGCACCCGGCTTTTTTGTCGCGGTTCAGGTTTCATAATGTATAAAAAACCCACTCAGCAACCAAAACACGAATATAAATTATTTCCTACGCGAAACTCTGCAAAGTCGCGTACAATACCCCGAGACCATACGGCCTTTAAGCCGGTTCCGAGAGACCGAAAAGGAGACGAGATGGGTTTGAACCGCCCTGCGGACGCGTATGCGCCCGCGCCTTCGCGCGCTGATGCGAGCCCCCTGGCCCAGCGCATCATGGCATCCACTTCAAAAGGAAATACCAGCCCGGCAGTGCTTCTGCTTGCCGACGGCACCGTGTTCTACGGGCGCTCTTGCGGCGCTGCGGGCACGGCGACCGGCGAGGTTTGCTTCAACACCTCGCTCGAGGGCTACTTCGAGGTTATGACCGACCCGAGCTACGCCGGTCAGATCGTGACCATGACCTATCCGCAGATCGGCAACTACGGCATCGATCTCGCCGATGTGCAGAGCGCCTTCCCCGGCGACGGCTCGCGTCCCGCGAACGCCCCGGCGATGCGCGCCATGGTCGTGCGCGGCATGTGCCCCACGCCTTCCAACTGGCGTAGCGCAATGAGCGTTCCTGCGTATCTGCAGAAGCTCGGTATCGTTGCCATCGAGGGCGTCGATACGCGCGCCCTCGTCCAGCACCTGCGCGACAACGGTGCCCAGATGGGCATCGTCTCGACCGAGGAATTCGACCTGGACGAGCTCGCCTCCCGCCTGGCCGCCGCGCCCCAGCTGGTGGGGGAGAACCTCGTGAAGACCGTGAGCTGCCCCGAGCCTCACCCCTTTACCACGGCAGACCTGCCCGCTGCCCATGATTTTGCCCTGACCTCCCCGGTGGGTGAGGGGGCCGCGAATCCGGCTGCGCATCGCGTGGTGGCCTACGACTGCGGCGTGAAGCGCGGCATCCTCGAGGGCCTTGTCCGCGCCGGGTGCGAGCTCGCCGTCGTGCCGTGGGACACCCCCGCCGCCGAGGTGCTCGCGATGAACCCCGATGGCGTCTTCCTCTCCAACGGCCCCGGCGACCCGGACGCCGTCCCCGAGACGTACACGCAGGTGCAGCAGCTCATCGGTCGCGTGCCCGTATTCGGCATCTGCCTGGGCCACCAGATGATCAGCCTGGCCGCCGGCGCGCAGATCGAAAAGCTCAAGTTCGGTCATCGTGGCGGCAATCAGCCGGTCATGAACCTCCTCACGCGTCGCGTGGAGATCACCGCGCAAAACCACGGCTTCGGCCTGGTGTTCCCCAGCCTGGGCGCCCTCGTGCCCGAGCTGTCCGGCGGCGTTGTCGAGCATCCGGCCGATGGCGACCTGCGTTTCTGGGTCGAGCGCGGCATCGCACCGGTGGTGGAGAACGAGCGCTTCGGCCGTATCCGCCTCACGCATGTGAACCTCAACGACGGTACCGCCGAGGGCATCCAGCTCCTCGACGCCCCGTGTTTCAGCGTGCAGTATCACCCGGAGGCCTCGCCCGGCCCCACCGACGCGCACTACCTGTTCACCGCGTTCGCGCGCCTCATGGCGGGTGAGCCGGATTATCTGAGCATCGACATCGCCGCCGACCGCCTCGCCGGCTGGAATTTCGCAACGGAGGAGAACTAGCATGCCCAAGCGCGAAGACATCAAGCGCATCCTGGTCGTCGGGTCCGGCCCGATCGTCATCGGCCAGGCGTGCGAGTTCGACTATTCCGGTGCCCAGGCCTGCAAGGTCCTCAAGGAGGACGGTTACGAGGTGGTCCTGGTCAACTCGAACCCTGCGACCATCATGACCGACCCCGGCCTCGCCGACCGCACCTATGTGGAGCCCATCACGCCGGAGTTCATCGAGCGCGTTATCGAGCGCGAGCGCCCCGACGCGCTGCTGCCCACGCTCGGCGGCCAGACCGGCCTGAACGCCGCCGTCGACCTCGCCCGTTCCGGCGTGCTCGAGCGCTACGGCGTCGAGATGATCGGCTGCGACCTTGCCGCGATCGAGCGTGGCGAGGACCGTAAGCTCTTCAACGAGGCCATGGCCGAACTCGACCTCGAGGTGGCGCGCTCCGGTTACGCCTACTCCGTCGAGGACGCTCTGGCAATCGTCGAGCGCACGGGTTATCCGTGTGTGCTGCGCCCGAGCTTCACCATGGGCGGCGCGGGCGGCGGCATCGCTCATGACGAGGCCGAGCTCATCCAGATCGTGACCCAGGGCCTCGAGCTGTCCCCGGCGGGCGAGGTGCTCGTCGAGGAATCGATCGAGGGCTGGAAGGAATACGAGATGGAGGTCATGCGCGACCGCGCCGGCAACGGCATCATCGTGTGCTCCATCGAGAACCTCGACCCCATGGGTGTGCATACGGGCGACTCCATCACCGTCGCTCCCGCGCAGACCCTGTCCGATCTCGAGTACCAGCGCATGCGCGCCGCCTCCCTGGCGATTTTGGAGAAGATCGGCGTCGAGACGGGCGGCTCGAACGTGCAGTTCGCGGTCAACCCCCAAAACGGACGCCTCATCGTCATCGAAATGAACCCGCGCGTGAGCCGCTCCTCGGCCCTCGCCTCCAAGGCCACGGGCTTCCCCATCGCCAAGGCCGCCGCGCGTCTTGCCGTGGGCTATACCCTCGATGAGATCACCAACGACATCACTCGCGCCACGCCGGCGTGCTTCGAGCCGTCGATCGACTACTGCGTGGTCAAGGTGCCCCGCTTCGCCTTTGAGAAGTTCAAGGGCACCGACACGACGCTCACCACGCGCATGAAGGCCGTGGGCGAGGTCATGGCGATCGGCCGCACGTTCGAAGAGTCGTTCGGCAAGGCCATGCGCTCGCTCGAGGACGGGGCCTGTGGCTTCGGCGTGAACGCGAAGGGCGCGGGCGAGCTGGCATCCCTGGATGAGGACGACCTTGCGGCGGCTGTGTCCCGTGCGAGCGAGGGGCGTATCGCCTATGTCGCCGAGGCGCTGCGCCGCGGCTGGAGCGTGGAGCACCTGTACGACGCCACGCGCATTGATCCGTGGTTCCTCGACCGCTTGCACGACATGATCGCCGTGCAGGAGTCGGTGCGCGGCTTGCGCGTGGAGGACATCGACGCCGACGCAATGCGCCTGCTCAAGCAGTACGGCACGAGCGATGCCCAAATCGCGCTGCTGACCGGCAGCGACGAGCGCTTCGTCCGCGCGTATCGCAAGGGGCTGGGCGTGGTGCCGAGCATGAAGACGGTCGATACGTGCGCCGCCGAGTTCGAGAGCGCCACGGAGTACCACTACAAGACGTACGAGAACCTCATGCGCCCGGCTCCCGCTGCGCGCCGCGGCGTGGCTGCCGACGAGGTGCGCTCCTGTGAAAAGCCCAAGGTCATGATCTTGGGCGCGGGCCCCAACCGCATCGGCCAGGGCATCGAGTTCGACTACTGCTGCGTGCATGCCTGCTACGAGCTGGCCGAGCGCGGCTTCGAGACCATCATGGTCAACTGCAACCCCGAGACCGTGTCCACCGACTACGACACCTCCGACCGCCTGTATTTCGAGCCGGTCACCTACGAGGACGTGATGGACATCGTAGATGCCGAGCGCCCCGCGGGCGTGATCACCACGCTGGGCGGCCAGACGCCGGTCAACCTCACGCGCGCGCTGACCGAGAGCGGCGTGAAGATCATGGGCACGCAGCCCGACGCCATCGATTTTGCCGAGGACCGCGAGCGCTTCTCGGCGCTCCTCGACCGACTGGGCATCATGTATCCGCCGGCGGGCATGGCCACCTCGTTCGAGGAGGCCGAGGCCGTGGCGGCGCAGATTGGCTATCCGCTGCTCGTGCGGCCGAGCTACGTGCTCGGCGGCCGCGGCATGATGATCGCCTACGACGCCGAGCGTCTGCGCGAGTACATGGCCGAGGCCACGCGCGTGAGCCCCGATCATCCCATCTACCTGGACCGCTTCCTCGAGGGTGCGTATGAGAGCGACGTCGACGCCCTGTGCGACGGACGCGACGTTTACATCGGGGGCATCTTGGAGCACATCGAGGAGGCGGGCATCCATTCCGGCGACTCGGCCACGTGCATCCCGCCGTTCTCCTTCTCCGAGTCCTTGCAGGAAAAGCTGCGTGAGACGACACGCCGCATCGCGCTGGCGCTCGGCGTGCGCGGCTTGGTGAACGTGCAGTATGCGGTTAAGGGCGACGCCATCTACGTGATCGAGGCGAATCCGCGCGCGAGCCGCACCGTGCCGTTCATCTCCAAGGCGACGGGCGTGCCGCTGGCCCGCTGTGCCGCCCGTATCATGGCCGGCGCCGCTCTGAGCGACCTGGACCTGCCGGATGATCGTCGCAAGCTCGATTACTTCTGCATGAAGGAGGCCGTGATGCCGTGGGGTCGTTTCCCCGGCGCGGAGGTCATCCTGGGGCCCGAGATGAAGTCGACGGGCGAGGTCATGGGCATCGCCAAGAGCTACCCCGAGGCGTACGCAAAAACGCAGCTGGCAATCGATTACCAGCTGCCGACGCCCAAGGACGGCCGCGTGTTCATCTCGGTGTGCGACCGCGACAAGCGCCACATCCTGAGCCTCGCGCGCATCCTGCGCTACCTGGGATTCGAGATCGTGTCCACCGAGGGAACGGCGCGCGTGCTGCGCGGCGGCAACGTGCCGTGCGAGATCGTGGGCAAGGTCGGGGCCTCGAGTTCTGCGCCCGGATCCGCGTCCGGCGAATCACGCTCGATCCTCGACCTCATCGCCAGTGGGGAGATCGCGTTCATCGTGAACATCCCCTACGGCCCGGGTTCGCGCGGCGACGGCTACGTGCTTCGCACCGAGGCTGTGCGCCGCGGGGTGACCTGCCTGACGGCGCTTTCCGCCGCCAACGCGTACATAGCTGCGCTCGAGGCCCGTCAGTCGGGCGACGGCATGGAGGTCGTGGCGCTGCAGGACTTGGCGTAGGCCGCAGGCGGTCCGCTGCGGGCCGGTTTCATAGTGCGGGGGAGGGGTCTTCCTCGAGGAGGGGTGCTTCGGGCTCAGGGCCGGGCACCCCTTTTGCATGGCGAGGTCCGCGTTTGCCCTAAATGTGAAGATGCGGGTTAAAACCGGCTATATCGAGTCACTTTACAAACCGCTGACAGAAAAAAATTGGGGGGGGGTTGCTTAGGCTCTTTGGGAGCGATTCGAAGGAACGGTGCGAAAAGGGGAACGTCTCTTCATCAATAAAGTAACGACATGATAGCTCTGGCAGCTCAACGAACCTCTTGAGTTGAGCGTGTGAAAGCCGCTTGAGCTGCGCCCGCTCGCAAGCCCCTCATCTGCGACGATAAAAACCCAGGCACAGGCTCTAAAAGTGACACCCCTGACACAAATTGATAGCTGCCAGGTAGAGATAAGGTGTTATGGTTCTCGGGTGCAAGTCAGGCCGGATGACGTATGTAGATGCGAATCTGGCCTCCCCATGCGGGCGCGCGTTGAGCGTCCGCCGCAGTGCGGAGGCCGCGGCGCAGGCGTCCATCCTGGGGCAGATGCGTATTTCGGGGAGGTGCGCCAACATGAGCAAACGAGTCCGGGTCAATATTCCGGGTGTACGGGTCAACGAGACCGGTTGCCGCGTGCTGCGCATCATTGCCGAGCGCTCCGGCTGTGAGCACGGCCGCCGCTGTGCCGAGGTTCAGCTCGCCCATGGCGAAATTGCCCAGGCCGCCGCGGTCAGCGTTCCGACGGTGATTCGAACCCTCGCCGCGCTGCGCGATTGCGAGCTCGTCATCGTTCGCGACAACGTTCAGCCCAACGGTGCCCGCCTGCCGAACGGCTATGAATTGACCGCATTGGGCCTGGAGGTCATCCGCATGGCCGAGGAACTCGGGACCTTCGCGGAATAGCGCCCCCAATCGCGTGTGAAATGGGCTGAGAGCGGTCTCCCCCTCGTGCCAGTAGGTATACTTAAGCCACTACCACCGCGATTCCCTGGAGGCACCATGGAAACCACTGCAACTGAAAAGGCCCCGCTCGTCGGTATCATCATGGGCTCTAAGTCCGACCTCCCCGTCATGGAGGGCTGCACCGCCGAACTTGAGCGCCTGGGCGTTCCCTACGAGCTGGTCATCGCCAGCGCGCACCGCAATCCCGCGCAGGTGCACGAGTGGGCCGAGACCGCGGCCGACCGCGGCATCAAGGTGATCGTGGCGGCCGCCGGCAAGGCCGCGCATCTCGGTGGCGTCGTTGCCGCCTTCACCCCGCTGCCGGTCATCGGCGTGCCCATGAAGACGAGCGACCTGGGTGGCCTGGACTCCCTGCTCTCCATGGTGCAGATGCCCTCCGGCGTGCCCGTGGCCTGCGTTGCCATCAATGGCGCCAAGAACGCGGCCATCTACGCCACGCAGATCCTCGGTGCCACCATGCCCGAGTATCGCGAGGCCATCGCTCAGCTCAAGCGTGAGATGGCGGAGGCGTAGAGACGTATGGCGAGCGAAGGGGGAAAGCACTTCAAACCCAAAGGCCAGCCCGCGCCCGGTCCCGGTGGGGTTCAGGCGCCGCGACCGGTGAGCTCGCGGCCCGTTCCCCCGTCGCCGTACGCGCGTCCTACGCGCGGGGCACAGGCCGTCGACGGGCAGCGTCCGGTCCAGGGCGTGCGCCCCATCCAAGGTGCGAGTTCCATCCAGGGCGCGCGACCTGTGCACGGTGCGCAGGCGGACGCTTCCGCTTCGTCCGCGTATCGCGCGCCTCGGGGCGGTAAGTCCGGACGTTCCGGCAAGCGCCGCGGCAACGTGCTCTCCAACATCCTGATTGCGGTGGGCGTGGCGCTGCTTCTCGTGGCGGGCGGCCTGTTCGTCAAGGCGCAGATCGGCTACAAGAAGGCCAATGATTACTACAACGGCATCGCCGAGATGGCCGTGAAGGATTCCTCGGGCGAGGACGGCATCCCCCAGATCGATTTCGACGCGCTCAAAAAAGAGAGCGACGATATCGTGGGTTGGATCTATGTCCCCGGAACGCGCATCAATTACGTGGTCGCGCAGGGCGAGACGAACAACACCTACCTGCGTCATCTGCCCAATGGCGAATACAGCGAGAACGGCACCATTTTCATGGACATGGACGGCACCGCCCCGGGTATGGTCGACCAGCAGACCACCCTGTACGGCCATCACATGAACGACGGCGCCATGTTCGAGCCCATCGATGCGAGCATGGACCAGAAGGTCTTCGACACGTTCAAGAAGGTCTACTACATCACGCCTGAGATGACCTACGTTCTCAAGCCGATGTTCACCATGCAGGTGCAAGACGATTATGTCGACGCCCGCCGCACCAATTTCGATAGCGAGAAGGCCTTTACGCAGTACCTGCAGGCTTCCCTCGCCCAGGCGAAGGCAAGTGCGAAGGATGCCTCCGCCGAGGTGGAGAAGGCCGACAAGGTCCTCACCCTCGTGACGTGCGCCGGACAGATCATTCCCCGCACCACCCGCGCCGGCATGGTGTGTCGCGTGGTCGACACCATTCCAGCCCAGTAAGTCTCAATTGAGGGGGCTTCAATTGGGGACGGGTACAAATTGAGACATGTTCGCGCCGGCTGGCCGGGGATGCTTTCCCGCTGGCCGGCGCGCTATTTATAGTCAAGGCGATGTCCCATACGCGCCTGTTCGCGGTTGGACATTGCCGGAAAGAAAGGATCGACCATGACAGATATGCCTTCCATCGACGCTTGGCTGCGTGAGGCCAAGGCCGACCCGAGCTTCCGCGCATGCGGAATGTATCTGATTCACAACGGAACCGTGCGCGAGACGCCTAAGGCCGAGGCCCGTGGCATCGAGACCGATGGCGTCCAGCCCGGCGACAAGGTTACCGGCATGGTGTTCAGCTACGACGAGGCCAAGGTGGCCGCCGCCGTGGAGGAGGCGCGCGCTTTGCCGGGCATTGGCTACGTGCGCGTGTGGTTGAACTCCGGCGAGCTCGCCGTGGGCGACGACATCATGCTCGTGCTCATCGGCGGCGACATTCGCCCGCGCGTGATCGACGGTCTGCAGCATTTAGTTGCGACCATCAAGAACACCTGCGTCGTGGAGCGCGAGCTCTCCGAGTAACGGGTCATGACGGTTTTTCGGGCCGTTCACGGCTGTCCGGATTGGTCGCTTTCCGAGTGTCGGCCCTGCCTGCCGACCCGAGTTCTTGCGCGGTTTCCGACTCTGCCGCGGGTCCAACTTTTGACCGGGTTTTGATCCGATTGCAGGCCCGGCTTCTGGTCGCGATTTGCCACTTTGTAATAGCGTGGCAAATCACGACCATTTTTTATGCGTTGCGATTAGAAAAATGGTCGCAAAATGCCATGGTGTCGGAGCGTGGCAAATCACGACCATTTGTCACGTGGGATAGCCAGAAAAATGGTCGAGAAGTGCCACGCTATCGTAGAGAGGCATTTCTCGACCGGTTCATAGGGGAAAAGTCCGAAAAAATGGTCGCAAAATGCCTCGCTGTTGCAGCCTGGCATTTTGCGACCAAAATCCCGTCTGAGAGAGGCGCCCATATCTGGCAGATTGGCGCCCGTATTCGGTAGAGCGGTGCCCGTATTTGAGAGCGCGACGCCCGTATCTGGCAGAGCGTCTACCTTGGGCGCGTAACCGCTTTCGGCCGGCGCCCGGCGCTCGGCGCGAGTTTGAAGCCCGTGTTTGCTCTGCCGCCCGCTACGCCGCCGGCTTGGGTGAATCCACGCGACTTGATGTATCCGGGTGGATCGTCATCGTCTGGAAGCGGTTCGCCATGTAATCGTTGTCGAAGTGCTCGGCGTAGAACTCCTCGACGGGGGAGCTGGGCTGAATGCCACTCACACGGCAGAACCAGCAGTCGAGCGCCTGGAGCGTCATGACGCCGTTCACCAGCATGAGGGCGGCGACCACGGTGGTCAGCGAGTAGCGCATCTTCCACGGAATCAGGTTGATGAGCTTGAGCAGGCGCGGCAGGCAGACCTTGATCCAGAACAGACCGAGGGTGCCCCACATGAGCATGAACGGAGTGGACGTGCGCCCGGCGAACAGGATCGCCATGGGATCGGGGATGCCGGGCAGCAGTTCGTAGGAGTACGCCCAGGCGATCGCGCCGAACGAGGTCTGCATCCACCAGCCCACAGCGGCCTCGAACACACCACCGATCAGGGCGCTGACCAGGAAGATCAATACAAAGCTGCGCTTATAGAAGCGGTTGAGGGCAACGGTGAGCAGTACAGCGCCAAAGCCGTAGATGGGGCTGAACGGGCCGAACAGAAGGCCGGCTCGATCCTGGTACACGCCCGGGTCGACCCACACCATGT
>OGDD01001376.1_pt1 | contig 18745 bp, 8 predicted proteins | sample 1570301 | NCBI WGS metagenome assembly OGDD01 (sample SAMEA2581971, study PRJEB24529) | metagenome | biome: Human gut stool | place: China | collected 2011 | reverse complement strand
AATAAATATTATATACTATCCGAACAAGGTGTTACAAATTTAGTTTACCACTACACTTGGAGGATATTTGGACATCGGTTTGAAAGATACGATGAAAGATTTGTTCGTAAACTTTATCGGTGCGGTCGTTTTCTCCATTATCGGCTATTTCTATGTGAAGAGAAGAGGAGAGGAGAGGGAAAATTTGCGAAGAAATTTATTCCGAGGCGAAAGCAGGAGGAAAGTGATTATTTGAGAATTGCCCTACAAGATTCGAAGGAAACGTTGACGGAGAAAAAATAATTTGGTATAATTTTTGTGTTGTCAGTATAGAATATACTAACAGCATGAAAATGGCGCCATAGCCAAGTGGTAAGGCAAAGGTCTGCAACACCTCTATCACCAGTTCAAATCTGGTTGGCGCCTTTTAAACATCGCAAATTATATTTGCGATGTTTTTTTGTGTTTATGGAAAAACAGTGTGAAAGAGTATAAAGGTTCTAAGTCAATAGTTGGGGTGAGATTTTAAAAATCCCGCTCCATTGTTGTGTTTAAAGGTATTTTAGTGTTGCCATGTAGTAGAACCTGTTTTATTGCATGGCAAACAAACCTTCAAGTGCCAGTCTATTAAAATTAATCGGTTATAAGAAAAATGCGAGTTCTGAGATGTTGGAAATTTCTGATACCGTATGAGGTTCGTTTCAGAACTTTTATTTTATTATTGAAACCTTCGGTTGGACCATTTGTGATATGTGCATATTTAAAAGCATTTAGGATTTCTTTAGACCATGCACGATAGGTTTTGGCGACTTTCTCAAATTCATTTAATCCAGAAGATTCGGCCATTTTAATCCAATCGAAGAAGTCTTTTCGCTGTTCGGAATACTTAGTATTCTGACAGAGTTCATAAAATTTTTCTTTTAAATAATGAGCTCTTCGCAGGTCATCGTTATATAGAAGCATCAAATCACAGGCTGCCTTATTCTCGTCTTTGAGTTTATTATATCTGCTTAAGATCAGTGTTCTGCTTCGTTTGTAATATTTTCTAAGACGTGCAGGCATTGTTTTTTGCAATCTTTTACGTACTCCTTCGATAGCCCAAGTGGTTTGTCTAATGAAGTGATATTTATCAATAATGACTTCGGCATTCGGAAAGTAAGACTACGCCAGCTCTATGTATGGTTTCCACATATCACAAACAAAGTGTTTTACTCGATGTCTTTCATCCTTAGGAATAGAAGAAAAGTAAGACACCAAATGACTATATTGCCTGTCAGGAAGAATGTCTAGAACCTTATGCTTTACCGGATCAACCAGAATACATTGGAATTTACCGGTGGAAGCATTTCCACGGAACTCATCAATAGATATGGAAGTGGAAAACTTTCTTCTGGAGTAAGCGATCGTATTTAAAACCCTTCCAACAGTGGCAGTAGAAATATTAGCCTGTCTTGCAGTCTCCTTGATGCTTTGAGAGTTATGCAGAGAAGTAGCAATAAAAGCAGTCAGTCTTGCAGTTCTCTGGAAGTATCGAGGAAGGAAAGAATAGTTTTCATAGAACCGTTTTCCACATTTGCATACATACCGCCTTTTGCGAAGAACGAGATAGCAATGTTTCAACTGAAAAGGTAAATCCTTAATAGTTTGATAACGGTAATCATGAATACGTTTTGTAGTGGAACCACAGCAAGGACAGACCTGTTCATGAGGGTTGGTTTCTAAATAGATTTTCAAAAAAGTATCGGCGTGATGAATTTTTTTGATAATTACATCTTCAATATTTAAAAGTTTGTTGGTATAATGACTATGCATAATATGTGCACCTCCTAGTGGTTTGTGTGATGACTGGCACTGGGAGGTTTTTCTTTTTATTATAAATGAAAAATGCTGGGATAGATGATTAATTTAAAATCATCCACCCCAACATTTATTTTAGAGCCTTTTTAACGTCTTTTTGGCATTTCCCATGCGTTGTGATCCGTATGCAAAAGCATATGTGCTTTGTGAGATAATGGTTTTTCCATAAAGTCTTCATACAGTTTTAAAACGTCCTGATTTTCATGAGAAAAACGTATTTTTGCATTCTTATCAAGGTAATATAAATTTTGACCGCGGATATGGGCCAGTTCTTCACCGTCATGGATTGGCTGACCGCCTCCGCCTACGCAGCCGCCCGGACAGGCCATAACTTCCACGAAATCATAGTGAACATCGCCGTGCTCAATGGCGTCTATCAATTTGCGGGTATTTCCCAAACCGCTTACAACGGCGGTCTGAATCTTGGCATCACCTATAGAAAATTCAGCGGAGATAACGCCCTGATTAAATTTTTCACTTCGCACTACGGAGAAAGCATCGGCGTCAGGGTTTTTCCCCATAAGGAGATAATATGCGGAACGTAATGCCGCTTCCATAACACCGCCTGTTGCACCGAAAATCACTCCGGCGCCGCTTCCGTCCTGCATAAGTCTGTCACATTCCACGTCAGACAATGTGGACGGTTTAATGTGTGAGGAACGAATCATTCTCGTCAACTCTCTTGTAGTCAGAACAATATCCACATCGTGCCCCGCATATTCCTCATAGTATAATTCCATATTGCGCTCACCTTTTTTAGCGACACAAGGCATAATGGAAACCGTGCAGATATTTTCAGGATTTACTCCGATAGATTTAGCAAAATATGTTTTCATTACCGTACCGAACATCTGCTGAGGAGATTTAGCGGTAGATAACTGTGGAACTAAGTGCGGGTACTGGGATTTGATAAAACGGATCCAGCCCGGGCAGCAGGAAGTAAACATTGGTCTTGTTTTTAATTCTCCTGAGAGGAAACGTTCCAGAAATTCATTTCCTTCCTCCATAATTGTAAGGTCTGCTGAAAATGTTGTGTCAAATACATAGTCAAAGCCCATTTGTCGGAGAGAGTCAACAATTTTTCCGATAGTTGCTTCCTCGCGGCTGAGTCCCAAAGCCTCACCCCACGCAGTACGAACGGCAGGGGCAACCTGTACAACCGTAATTTTGTCTTTGTCAGCGATGGCTTCCCACGCTTTATCCGTGTCATCACGTTCACGCAGAGCGCCTACAGGGCAGTGCGTAATACACTGTCCGCAGAGGGAACAGTCCGCCTCCTCAATTTTGCGGTTTTTGGAAACATGCACAGTTGTACGTGAACCTGTACTTTCCAAATCCCAAACATGAAGGTTTTGTACTTTATCACAAACCTGTACGCAGCGCATACATTTAATACATTTTGCGGAGTCGCGGATAAGAGGAAAATCTTTGTTCCAGGCCATCTTTTCCAACCGTTGTTTAAACGGAATGTCGATAATATTTAAGTCGTTTGCTATCGTCTGCAGTGTACAGTTTCCGCTTCTTGCACATGTTGCACACTGGCAGTCGTGTTGAGAAAGCAGAAATTCTACTGTTTTTTTACGGTTCATGCGTACTTTTGGACTGTTAGTGTAAATTACCATTCCTTCTTCCACAACATTGTTGCAGGAAGGAATCAGGCGTTCTTTCCCAACCAATTCCACCACACAGACACGGCATGCACCGATCTCATTTAAACCTTTCAGATAACATAATCTGGGGATAGGGATTCCGTTCTGCTCTGCTGCCTCTAAAATCGTTGTACCTTCAGGCACGGAAATTTGTTTATTATCAATTGTTAAATTTACCATAATTTCTCTCTACCTCCTTTAAATATGCCAAAACCAAAGTGGTCACAACGCAGGCAGCGTGAAGATTCCTGTTTTGCTTCCGCTTCACTCATGCAGTTTTCCACTCCCTCAAAGTCGTGGATACGCTGACAGACTTCACGCTCGGTCATATTTACTCTTCCACAAGGAGTTCTGTCGTCTAAGTTTGGTTCAGGAATTTCCACATCACAAGAAATAATATGGTTAAATCCTAAATATTCGTCAATATTTGCTGCGATAACTTTTGCAGCCGCGATTGCCTTGATAACGGAAGCAGGTCCCGTAGCACAGTCACCGCCCGCAAATACGCCCGGTATATCATCGAAACCGCCGTATTTCTCAGACATAATTCTTCCGCGTTTGACAGGAACTCCGGCTTCTTCAAAGTGCTGGAATTCAATATCCTGTCCGATGGCAACGATAAGTGTTGTGCAAGGAATGTAAATGTCTTCTTCACCCGTAGGTTTTACGCTTGCACGTCCGTCTTTGATTTTGCTAATCATTTGCGGAGTGACATAAAGTCCCTTCACATGTCCGTTTTCGTCTACATCAATTTTGGAAGGGGCTTTTAACGTCTGTACTTCAATTCCTTCTGCAACTGCACCTTCAATTTCGTCAGGGAGGGCAGTCATATCAGCAACACGTCTTCTATATACGATACTTACTTTCTTAGCGCCTAAGCGGACAGCTGTGCGGACAGCGTCCATGGAAACATTCCCGCCACCGATAACGGCAACTTCCTGTCCCGTTAAATCAGGATTTTGATTTTTGCCCACATCGCGCAAAAATTGTACGGCAGAGAGAACACCGTCAGCCTGCTCTCCTTCAATACCGAGTTTTTTATCCGTGCTTGCACCGATTGTAATTAAAACGGCGTCATACTCGGCACGAAGGCTTTGGATAGTAATATCTTTTCCGATTCGCAGTCCGTATTTTACTTCCACGCCAGTCTGTAAAATAGCGTCAATGTCATCGTCCAGACGCTCTTTTGGAAGACGGTAGTTTGGAATACCGTATCGGAGCATTCCGCCTAATTTTGGAAGCATTTCATACACGGTAACCTGATGTCCCATCAACTGTAAATAATAGGCGCTGCTAAGTCCGCCGGGACCTCCGCCAACAACAGCGATACGTTTTCCTGTGGATTCGGCACATTTTGGCGGTGGAACTTTTCCGGCATAATCTGCTGCAAAACGCTTCAAACCGCGAATATTTATGGCATCGTCCACCATATTTCTGCGGCATCTCGCTTCGCAAGGGTGTTCGCAAATGAAACCGCATGTTGTAGGGAACGGGTTGTCTTTGCGGATTAAACGAATGGCGTCCTCATATCTTCCTTCACCGACAAGAGCGATATATCCAGGTATATCCACTTTTGCAGGACAGAGGGAAACGCAAGGTACCGGCTGGTTATATGTACATGTACAGCGCCCTTCCCGAATATGTTCCTCAAAATCTTCCCGATAACCGACAAGCGCCTTATATACCATGTGTGCCGCCTCGTATCCGATGGCACAGTCGGAGGACTGCATAATTGACAATGCGCTGTCCTCCATTAAATCAAGTGTATCTAAAGTTGCATTTCCGTTCAATACGTCCGTGAGTAAATTCTTCAATTGCCAGAGACCAACACGGCACGGTACACATTTTCCACAAGTCTGTGCGTGACAAAGTTCAAGAAAAGCCCTTGCCATATCTACAGGACATAATCCCGGAGGGCTTGCCTCGATTCTTCGTTCCAAATCTTTGTAAAGCCCTTCTACAACAACCTGTGCTTTGTTGGGTGTAGCAATTTCCAGTCTGCTCATAAAATCACCTCTCTATAGAATCTATTTATAACCTTCATTGTAATATATAACAAGAAAATATACAATAAAAGTTAAAATATAGTCAAAGTTTACAAAGTGAAGATTTTAGATGAATTTGTGGAATATTTGACTAGTTGGATTGTCACAGAAAAATATATGAAAAACTTTGATAGTAGTGCAAATTATGGTATAATGCCAATAGAATGCATTTTTGTATAAATTATAGTAACAAAGGAGAATAGAAGAGTGAAAGCGAAGTTGATTGAACAGTTTAAAGAAATATTTGGGACAGATGAAGAGGTCAGAGCATATTTTGCACCGGGACGTGTAAACTTAATCGGTGAACATACAGACTACAACGGAGGTCATGTATTTCCGTGTGCTCTTACAATCGGTACATATGCAATTGTGAAAAAAAGAACAGACAATGTGTTGAGATTTTATTCGGCAAACTTTTCTTCGTTGGGAATTATCGAGTCTGATTTGAATGATTTAGTTCCTTCAGAGGCGGCAGGCTGGACAAACTATCCGAAGGGAGTTATGTGGGCATTTGAGAAGAGAGGATACAAATTGACAGGCGGTATGGATATTTTAATCTATGGAAATATTCCAAACGGCTCAGGACTTTCCTCATCAGCTTCTTTGGAAGTATTAACGGGAGTTGTTTTAAAAGATTTATTCGGATTTGATGTATCTATGGTAGACATTGCATTAATCGGACAGTATTCTGAAAATAATTTTAACGGCTGTAACTGTGGAATTATGGATCAGTTTGCAAGTGCAATGGGTAAAAAAGATAACGCAATCTTTTTAGATACGAATACACTTCACTATGAATATGCACCTGTTGTATTGGAAGACGCGAAAATCGTCATTGTCAACAGTAAAGTAAAACACAGCCTTGTGGATTCCGCATATAACGACAGAAGAAACGAATGTGAGACAGCGTTGAAAGAATTACAGGAAGTTACGGATATTAAGACATTGGGAGACTTATCTGAGGAAGAATTTGAAGCACACAAAGACGCAATCAAATCCTCTGTCAGACAGAAACGTGCAAAACACGCCGTATACGAAAACCAGAGAACAATTAAGGCGGTAGCGGCTTTAAAAGCAAATGATATCGAAACATTTGGAAAATTAATGAACGCTTCACACACTTCCTTAAGAGATGACTATGAAGTATCCTGTGAAGAAATAGATATTTTAGTAGACCTTGCATGGGCAACAGAAGGCGTAATCGGCTCAAGAATTACAGGAGGCGGATTCGGTGGCTGCACAGTCAGCATTGTAAAGAATGACGCAGTGGACAACTTCATTGAGACAATCGGTCAGAAATATGAAGAAAAAGTAGGACATAAAGCAGAATTCTATGTAGTGGATATCGGAGACGGAGCAGGAGTATTGGCATAAAAGCGAAAATGTGGAGGAAGTTATGTTAAGTAAAAGCATTAAAAAACTGGTAGAGTATGGTGTTGAAACAGGTCTGACACCTGAGTGCGAACGCATTTATACAACCAACTTATTGTTAGAATTATTCAAGGAAGACGAATATGAGGACGTTTCCATTGAAGGGGAAGAGTTAAATCTGGAAGAAATTTTAAAAGAATTATTAGATGAGGCGTGTGCGAGAGGAATTATTGAGGACAGCATCGTATACCGTGATTTGTTTGATACAAAAATGATGAATTGTCTCGTTCCACGTCCGGCACAGGTACAGGAAACTTTTGCAAAGAAATACGAAGTTTCTCCGAAAGAGGCGACAGACTATTATTATAAACTAAGTCAGGACAGCGATTACATTCGCCGTTACCGTGTATGTAAAGACAGAAAATGGAAAGTGGACAGCCCATACGGAGAGATTGACATTACAATCAATCTGTCAAAACCGGAAAAGGATCCAAAAGCCATCGCAGCAGCGAAAAACAGTAAGTCAAGCAGTTATCCGAAATGTCAGCTCTGTGTGGAAAACGAAGGGTATGCCGGAAGAGTAAATCACCCGGCCCGTGAAAACCATCGTATTATGCCAATCACTGTAAATGACAGTGCGTGGGGATTCCAGTATTCTCCATATGTATATTACAATGAACACTGTATCGTATTTAACGGACAGCATACACCGATGAAAATCGAGAAACAGACATTTATCAAGTTGTTTGACTTTGTAAAATTATTTCCACATTATTTCTTAGGCTCTAATGCTGATCTGCCAATCGTAGGCGGTTCTATTTTAAGCCATGACCATTTCCAGGGCGGAAACTACACATTCGCAATGGCAAAAGCGCCTATGGAAGAAACATTTTCCGTAGAAGGATTTGAAGATGTGGAAGCTGGAATTGTACACTGGCCGTTATCCGTTATCCGTTTACGTGGAAAAGATGAGACAAGATTAATCGAGTTGGGCGCACATATCTTAGATAAATGGAGAGGATATACGGACGAGGACGCATTTGTCTATGCTGAGACAGACGGAGAGACACACAACACGATCACACCGATTGCGAGAAAAGTTGGAGACACATATGAATTAGACTTGGCGCTTCGCAACAATATTACAACAGATGAGCACCCGCTGGGCGTATATCACCCGCATGCTCAATGGCACAATATCAAAAAAGAAAACATCGGTCTGATTGAAGTAATGGGGTTGGCAGTTCTCCCTGCAAGACTTAAAGAAGAAATGGAAATCCTTGCAGACTACATTGTCGAAGGAAAAGATATCAGTTCAAACGAAAAAATTGCAAAACATAAAGAATGGACAGATACATTCCTGCCAAAATATGCGGAGATTACAAAAGAAAATGTCATGGATATTTTACAGGAAGAAATCGGAATCGTATTTACACATGTATTAGAAGATGCGGGCGTATATAAATGCACTGAAGAAGGAAGAAAAGAATTCAGAAAATTTATTTCCGTACTGTAAACTGTAATTAGGGACGTAGTAAAATTAAGAAATGCTACGTCCCTAATTACGTTTTGCCCTGTCCCTTTTTGCCTCCTACCGTTTTTCTTGCTGAAAACATTAAAAAATTATACAATTTTCCTAAAAAAATGTACTGAAAATGTTAAAAAAACGGTATATAATACAAAATAGATACGCTTTATCAAATCTTTGAAAAAAGGAGGAAAAAGTATGAAGAAGAAAAAAATCACTGCCCTTCTTTTGGTGGCGGCGATGATTGGAACAAGTTTCCCGCAAGGGACACTTACCGTCAGGGCGCAGGAGTCTTTGAACCCGTCGGAGAAAATCAGAGCGGACGTGGATAAGACGAAATTTACCCACAAAGAATGGACAGGAACGGACTACGAAGATGTAGACGGCAAACAGGTAACGGGGGAGGACGTATTCGGAATCAACAGAGAAGATGCGGGTGTCAGCATCATTCCTTATCAGGATACGGCGTCCGCAGCAGGTGCGGTTTGGGATTATAACGCGCGGGAGAACTCAGAATACTTCCAACTGCTGACAGGAAAAAATCAGAAATGGGATTTGACTGTTGTACAGAATCAGGAGCAGGCACAGAAGTTCATGGGCGAAAACGGCTTCATGACAAAGGATTATCAAAAACAGGAGGCGGACGGCTGGAAGTCGGTGGAATTGCCGAAGAGTTGGACGAGAGATGATTTTGATTTTTCCATTTATACAAACGTACAGATGCCGTGGCAGTCTAAGTATGACCAAAATGTATCTGCACCGAATGCCCCGACAAATTACAACCCGGTAGGACTTTACCGCAAGACATTTACAGTGGACGATAAAATGTTAAATGACGGACGGAGAGTATACTTAAACTTTGCGGGTGTGGAATCCGCATACTATGTATATGTAAACGGTAAAGAAGTAGGGTACAGCGAGGACAGTTACAGTCCGCATCATTTTGATGTGACAGACTACTTGCAGGAAGGCGAAAATATTTTGGCCGTTAAAGTACATAAATTCTGTGACGGTACATGGTTTGAGGACCAGGATATGATTTATGACGGTGGTATTTTCCGTGATGTTTATCTGACAAGTGCACCGCTTATGCAGATTAAAGATTATACGGTTCGTACAGATTTAGATTCTTCTTATAAGAATGCAACACTTAAGATTTCAGCAGATATACGAAACCTTTCCGATGCAGCACAGAGCGGATATAAAATTCAGGCGAAAGCACTGGATAAAGACGGAAATGATATTTTGGGAGGAGTATCTGTTCCGGTGGAAGAGGTTGTATCGACTAAAACAAAGACAGTAGAGTTGAAAACAAAGGTGGCAAATCCAAAACTCTGGTCAGCAGAGAATCCGAATTTGTATGCTCTTGTTTTAACACTTGTAGATGAAAGCGGAAATGCAGTGGAAACTGTTTCCACACAACTTGGATTCCGTGAAATTGAATTTACACGCACGGAAGTAGATAAAAACTATAACGTAACAACGAAGAAATGGGATCCGGTAAAAATTAACGGAGAACGTCTTTTATTAAAAGGAGCGAATCGCCACGATACAGACCCATTCTATGGAAAAGCGGTTCCACAGTCAACAATACTTGAAGATGTTAAACTGATGAAACAGAATAACTTAAACGCAGTGAGAACATCTCATTACAGTAATGATGACTATTTTTACTGGTTATGTAATTCTTATGGATTGTATATGATTGGTGAGACAAATATGGAAAGTCACGCAATTATGAATGACCATAATGCCAAAGGACTGTTCTATGAACTTGCGATGGACAGAACAGAAACATCATACAAACGCCTGAAAAATAATCCGGCAATTGTTATCTGGTCAATCGGTAATGAGATGGTATACACATCAGATCCGAACACTTCCAACGGAATGTTCAGAGATATGATTTGGTATTTCAAAAATAATGACCCGACAAGACCGGTACACAGTGAAGGTCAGAACGATAAAATGGGAACGGATATGGGAAGTAATATGTATCCGAGTGTGGACACAACACAGGGAAGAGCAGGGGAAGGCAAGATTCCATATGTTCTCTGCGAGTATGCACATGGTATGGGAAACTCTGTCGGTAACCTGAAGGAATATTGGGACGCTATCAGAAGTGCAGACAATATGCTTGGAGGATTTGTTTGGGACTGGGTAGACCAGGCGAGAGAAGTAGATTTAGACGAACTTGGCTATGAATATGGTGTAACGGATAAAACAGGTGTATCCGGTGATGCAATCGGTGAGGAAGAAAACTGGATTGATAATGCCGGAGAAGGAAGCATGAACGGCGGAAAAGCATTCAGCGGTTACACAATCATGGATCAGAATGAAAAATACAATGCAGCATTATCCGGAACAGGTAAATCTTTCACATTTGAAACAATTGTAAAACCTGCATCGTCATCTCAAAACAGCGTATTATTGTCAAAGGGTGATACTCAGGTTGCATTGAAGACACAGAGTTCAGGAAAAGGGCTTGAATTTTTCATCTATGCAGATAATAGTTGGAAGAGTGTTTCCTGTGACTTCCCGGCAAACTGGGAAAATCAGTGGCATCAGGTAGCGGGCGTTTACGATAAAGGAAAGATTAGTATTTACGTGGACGGTAAACAACTCGCAACAAATAATGTGAATGATAAGATTGCAGCAAGTGACAGCCCTGTAGGTGTAGGCTATGATAATATACACGGACGTAAAGTAGACGGACAGATTTCCGTAGCAAGAATTTACAACAAGGCGCTCACGGCAGAGGAATTGAAAGCGCAGAATTTCACGACACCTGCGATTTCTTCAAAGGATAAGAGCGTTGTACTTTGGTTAGATTACGCTGATGAACATACAAAAGCACAGGCAAGCGGCTGGGATTATTACGCAACGGAAAACGCACATAAAAACCTGTATGCTGATGAAATCAAAGGCAAATTCTACGGATACGGCGGAGACTGGGGAGATGTTCCGAACGATAACAGTTTCTGTCAAAACGGTTTAGTAAGCCCGGACAGAAATCCACAGCCGGAATTAATGGAAGTAAAATATCAGTATCAGAATTTCTGGTTCAGCGCAGATGTTGCGGACTTAGATGCACGTCAGATAAAAGTATATAACGAAAGTAATTTCGAAAACTTAAATGAATATGACGTGACATGGCAGTTGATGGAAAACGGTAAAGAAATTCAATCAGGAACAGTAGCAGATACTGATGTTGCTCCACAGACAAACGGAACAATTAAAGTGCCGTTTACCATGCCTGAAAAGATTCCGGCAGGAACAGAATATTATCTGAATATTTCCGTAAGTCTGAAAGCAGATACAGAGTGGGCTAAGAAAGGCGCTGAGATGTCATGGTCTCAGATTGAAGTTCCGGTCACTGTAGAGCAGGCAGCACCACAGGTGAGTGATAAAGCGGTTACGGTAAATGAGACAGAGAGCGCTTTTGAAGTGAAAGGAGAAAAATTTGCATTCTCCATTGATAAAGCAACAGGTACAATGAAAAACTATACCTATAATGGAGAAACTTTAGTGAAGGAAGGTCCTGTTCCAAACTTCTGGAGAGGACTTGTAGAAAATGATAAAGTTTCATTTGACAGAGCATGGCAGAATGTAGAGAAAAACATTAAAGTTGAATCTGTAAAAGCAGAAAAAAATGAAGTGGGACAGAATGTCATTACGGCAGATTTAGTATTCCCGGACGCAAAGAACACAAAAGAAACGATTGTATATACAATCAACGGAAGCGGGGAAGTATCTGTCAAAATGTCAGTGGACGCAACAAAGAGCGGTATGGGCAACTTTATCCGTGTCGGTTCAATGATGACACTTCCGGAAGGATTTGAAGATGTAACATGGTACGGAAACGGACCGGTGGAAACATTTAATGACAGAAAAACAAATGCAAGACAGGGCATCTATACAAATACGGTAACAGATTTCTTCTATCCATATTTGAAGGTAGATGACACAGGAAACCTTACAGATGTAAAATGGCTCTCAGTTAAGAGTGATAACAGTAATACGGCACTTTTGATTTCAGCAAAAGATAAAGTAGAGGCGAGCGCTCTTCACTTTACACCGGACGATTTGAATGCAGTTACACATGTTTACGGTTTGACTCCGAGAAAAGAAACAATCTTAAGTGTAAACTACGGTTCACTCGGTACAGGTGGAGCAACCTGTGGCCCTGGACCTTTGGCACAGTATCAACTTCCGGCAAGCAAAGTATATGAGTGGGAATTTACAATGATTCCTGCAGATAAAAATGCAAATCCAGAAAGTTTAGGAAACATGGCAAAATCTTATCACGAAGTTTCTTCTTTCAACAGAGAAGACTATGATAAAGAATATGCGCAGTCTTTAATTGACCGTATCGATTCTTTCGTTGTATACGACTACAGTCAGTTAGAAGAAGTGGAAGAACTTCAGGCAGATGTAAACGCAATGACAAAAGAGCAGGCTGCCATCGTAAACAAAGATAAAGACAGAAGCAAATTAGTAGAAGGATATGTAAAAGAAGTAAAAGCATTAGAAGATAAAGAAACTTATATTCAGGATTCAAGCAAAAATGCTTTGGAAATCCCATATGAATCTTCTGCAAAATTTAAAAAGAACGGTGAAACTGTCGTGATGAACGGAAAACTTGCAGTTCCGTTTAACGAAGTATTAAATCCTGTTTTGGAAGGAAATAAATCATTTACAGTGGAAACGAAAGTGACACCGACAGGTTCATTGGATTACAACATGTTTGCGGGAAAAGGTGATGAAGCATTCGCACTTCGTACAAGGGGAACAAGCTATATCGACTTCCATATTTATGCAGGTGGATCATGGAGAAGCATCGAATACCAGATGACGGAGGAGCAGAAAGCAAACTGGCTTGGTAAAGAACATCAGATTGTCGGTGTATATGATGATGCAAATCACAAAATTCAGTTGTATGCAGACGGGAAATTAATGAAAGAAAAAGCGACTGAAACAACAGAAGGCGTCGCACATTCTGATTATGATTTTACAATCGGTGGCTGCCCGTCCACAAACAGAAGTTCCGCAGCAGATTTCTCTTCCGTACATGTATACGGCAAAGCATTGACAGCAGATGAAGTTGCAGCGCAGAACAGTGATAAACTTGCCATTGAGGCAAAAGATGAAAATGTAGCACTCTGGGTAGATATGAAAGATATTAAACACAGAGACAAAGAAAACATTTACAAAGTAACGATTGATCCTGCAAAAGCAGCAATCGAAGTTGGAAACTCAAAAGAATTTACACTTGTACCGGACAACGCAAATGCGAAACTGACAAGCGTAAAATGGAGTATATTAGATGCGGACGGATTTAATGCAGAAGGTATTGAAGTAAACTACAGTACAGATGATTATACAAAAGCAACCGTAGTTGTTTCCGAAAATGCAGAAGCGGGTAATTATGTACTGAAAGTAGAAAATGTAAACGGTAAAGAAGAATTAACGGCAGAAGCGCAGATTACCGTTACGGCAAAACCTGAGCAGGAAGACCAGACGATTATTGATTCAAGTAAAAACAAACTGGATACAATTCTTCCAAATACGGCACAGTTTACAAAAGGTGAAACAAAAGAAACAGGTGCTTTAAAAGGATACTTCTCTGTAGATGATAAGAATAAAGTAGTAAATGATGCTATTTCAGGAAACAACGCATTTACCGTATCATCAAGAGTATATGTTCCGGCATCAGTAAAATCTGCTGATACAGGTGTATGGGATCAGACGAATCCACATGAAAAACACAATATGATTGCAAGTATGGGTGACAACAGTTTTGCTTACCGTATTTACTACGACAAAAACAGAAATGATGTCCATATTGACGCATTCATAAGTGACGGAACGACATGGTTACAGGCGACAACAGAACAACTTCCAAATGACTTCTTCGATAAATGGCACACATTATCAGCATCATACGACGGAAAGACACTGAAAGTATATGTAGATAATGAAGTGACGGAAAAAGCAGGAACAAAATCAGTTCATAAGAGTGAAAATACATTCTCTGTAGGTTATGAACCACAGAAAACAGGAAGACAGTCTGAACTTACTTTTGAACAGGTGAGAGTATTCAATCAGGCATTAAATGCAGACCAGTTAAACAAAGCAACTGATCCAAAAGCAGAAAATGTTGTCCTTTGGCTTGATTTTGACGCGGAAGAAGATAATTCAGCATCAGAGGCAGACAAACAGAATTTGCAGTATTTAATTGATGAATGTGAAAAACTTCAGAAAGACAATTACTTCGACAAAGGCTGGAATGAAATGCAGACAGCATTAAATGCGGCAAAAGAAGTGTTGAAGAAAGATGCTCCTACAAAAGAAGAAGTACAGAACGCTTATGATACGTTGAAAGATGCAAAAGACAAACTGGTATACATCAAAGACTTAAAAGATGCAGTGGCAAATACAAAAGATGTAGTGGAAAACAAAGATTCTTATACAAAGAAATCTTATGAAGCATTTGAAAAAGCGTTAAATAAAGCAAAAGAAGTTCTGGAAAATCAAGACGCAACACAGAAAGAGGTCAATGATGCCAAAGTTGCACTTTTAGATGCACAGAATAAACTTGTAGAAAAAGCCGATGTAACCGCATTAAAAGATGCGATTGAGAAGGCAGAAACAATCAAAGAAGAAGATGTGACTCCGTCTTCATGGGACAGAGTGCAGGCAGCAAAGAAAGCGGCAGAAGACGTACTCAAAGCATTTGAAAAAGATGACGAAAGTGTAACACAGGAACAGATTGACAGTGCGGCAAAAGCATTGAACGACGCAATTGATTCGGCACAGAAACGTGCGGACTTCAGTAAATTGCAGGAGGCAGTAAACCGCATTGAAAAATTAGACTTAGACGGTTACACAAAAGACAGTGTGAAGACACTGAAAGAGGCGTTAAAAGAAGCAAAAGCAGTTCTTAAAAATGAAGAAGCAACACAGAAAGAAGTGGAAGACGCATTAACAAAACTTCTCGCAGCAGAAGCAGGTTTGGTAAAAGAAGACGAGAAACCGAATCCGGATCCAAATCCGGGCGATCCGGGCAATCCAGGCAATCCAGGCAATTCAGGTAATTCAGGGAATACGGATAAGCCGGATAATTCAGGAAAACCATCAGGTGGAAATCACAAACCTGTAAAAACAGGCGATGCTTCTCCGGTTGCCGAGACAGGAATGCTTATGCTGGCAGCAGCAACAGTTCTTCTTGTATGGAGAAAAAGAAACAGATAAGTAATAGTAAATGGGACGAGATGAAAATCTCGTCTCATTTTGCGTTTCAGGATAACATTGAGATTAGGAGGAGAAGAGAGTATAATAAATCTGCTAATAAAAAAAGAGGAGAAAAAATTATTATGGATATAAATCAAAAATTAACAGAAGAATTAGGTGTGAAAAAATGGCAGGTAGAGGCAGCGGTAAAATTAATTGATGAAGGGAATACGATTCCTTTTATTTCACGTTATAGAAAAGAAGTGACAGGTTCATTAAATGATGAGCAGTTAAGACAGTTGTTTGAAAGGCTGACCTATCTAAGAAACTTGGAAGAGAAAAAAGAACAGGTATTATCGAGCATTGAGGAACAGGGAAAATTAACGGAAGAACTTCGCAGACAGATTATGATGGCGGAAACACTAGTGGTTGTCGATGATTTGTACCGCCCGTACAGACCGAAACGAAGAACAAGAGCAACAATTGCAAAAGAAAAAGGTCTTGAATCATTGGCTGCATTGATTACGATGCAGAAAACAAATGTCCCTGTAGAGGAAAGTGCAAAGGCTTATCTATCCGAAGAAAAGGGAGTACAAACTGTTGAGGAGGCGCTTGCGGGGGCAAAAGACATTATCGCGGAATATATTTCAGATGAGGCGGATTATCGTATTTATCTCCGCAACTTTACCGCAAAACAGGGAAAACTAATTTCTACGGCAAAAGATGATACAGTGGAGTCGGTATATGAAATGTATTATGACTTTGAAGAACCTGTCAATAAACTTGCGGGACATCGTGTTCTTGCGTTAAATCGTGGAGAAAAGGAAAAAATACTCCAATTAAAAATTGAAGTGCCTGAAGAAAAAGTGATTCAATATTTGGAAAAGAAAGTAATTCACAGTGATAATGCTTATACAACACCGATTTTAAAAGAAGCGATAGAAGATAGTTATAAACGTCTGATTGCCCCTGCGATTGAACGTGAAATTAGGAATGAATTGACGGAAAAAGCAGAAGACGGAGCAATTTCTGTTTTTGGGAAAAATTTAGAACAGTTATTAATGCAGCCTCCAATTGCAAATAAAGTTGTACTTGGCTGGGATCCGGCATTCCGTACAGGCTGCAAACTTGCGGTGGTGGACGAAACGGGAAAAGTGCTGGACACAACGGTTATTTATCCGACTGCCCCGACAACACCGCAGAAGATTGCACAGGCAAAGGAAACTTTGAAGAAACTGATTCGCAAATATGGAATTACATTGATTTCTCTTGGAAACGGAACTGCTTCCAGAGAATCTGAGATGATTATTGTAGAATTATTGAAAGAAATACCGGAAAACGTACAGTATATGATTACAAATGAGGCGGGAGCATCTGTGTACTCGGCGAGTAAACTGGCAACGGAAGAATTTCCGCAGTTTGATGTGGGACAGAGAAGCGCCGCATCAATTGCCAGACGTGTGCAGGATCCTCTTGCGGAATTGGTAAAAATTGAGCCGAAATCTATCGGTGTAGGACAGTATCAGCATGATATGAACCAGAAAAAATTAAGTGAAACTTTATCGGGTGTTGTGGAGGATTGTGTAAATAAGGTAGGGGTAGACTTAAACACGGCGTCAGCTCCTCTGTTATCTTATATTTCGGGAATTTCTTCCGCGGTGGCAAAAAATATTGTCGCTTACCGTGAAGAAAACGGACGTTTTAAAAGTCGTAAAGAATTATTGAAAGTGGCAAAATTAGGACCGAAAGCATTTGAACAATGTGCGGGATTTATGAGAATTCAGGGAGGTAAAAATCCTCTGGACAGTACAAGCGTACACCCTGAATCTTACGAAGTGGCGGAAAAATTGCTGGAAAAACAGGGCTTTTCTCTTCAGGATATTGCAGAAGGGAAACTTTCCTCTCTCTCAAAAACAATAAAAGATGAGAAAAAATTGGCAAATGAACTGGAAGTAGGCGAGATTACTTTAAAAGATATTATAAAGGAATTGGAAAAACCGGGACGCGATCCTCGTGATGAGATGCCAAAACCGATTTTGAGAACAGATGTGTTGGAAATGAAAGATTTAACGGAGGGAATGGTTTTAAAAGGAACTGTGCGAAATGTAATTGACTTTGGTGTTTTTGTAGATATTGGGGTACATCAGGACGGCTTAGTGCATATTTCACAGATTACGGATAAGAAATTTATCAAGCACCCATTGGAAGTAGTGAGTGTGGGAGATATTGTGGACGTGAAAGTGATGAGTGTTGATGTGAAGAAAAAGAGAATACAACTGACGATGAAGGGGATTTCGTAGGAATAGGAGAAATACCTGGTTTTTATTTAGAAGGTTAGCAGTTGTTTATTTAGTTATAGCAGTGTATAATATTTATGGGAATAACGATATATGTTTCAATTCAAACAGATTTATATGGAGTAGAATTCTATAGTAATATTGTTTTGGAAAATAGAAAATGTAGAGGAGAGTAAAGATGACACTAGGAGAAAAGTTATGTAAATATAGAAGGGAGAGAAAAATGTCTCAGGAAGAAGTGGCAGAAAAGTTAAATATAACAAGGCAGATGATTTCCCGTTGGGAACATGACACTTCTATCCCAGATATTAAGTCGATACAAAAGTTATCGGAAATTTATAGAGTAAGCGTTGAAATAATGTTAAAAGAAGAGGAAGATAACTCGATAGAAAAGCCCATTGTTGAAGGGGTAAAAGAAGTTTCTTCCTCTAAAGGTGATGCAATAGTGCCATTGCTGTGTAGTATATTGCTTTTAGCAGCGTGTAGAATACCAATTCTTAATATTATATTGCCGATTGTTGTTTTTCTAAAATTTAAAAGGAAAAAATATTTCTTTTGGATAAAAATGGTGGCAATTATATGTTTGATAGTAGCTATATATAATACATATACATTTATTGATGTAGCATTTATTCACGACGATGGTATTGTAGAGATTGAAGCATTATAATGGTGCTACTTTAAGTGTACCGGAAGAAATATATGCTTTAAATCCAACTTTAGCCAAAGCGAGAGTATGAAACTTTTTCTGTAAATAATGTTTTAGAAGGTCTTCTATGGTAAAAT
>OGDD01001344.1_pt1 | contig 19024 bp, 24 predicted proteins | sample 1570301 | NCBI WGS metagenome assembly OGDD01 (sample SAMEA2581971, study PRJEB24529) | metagenome | biome: Human gut stool | place: China | collected 2011 | reverse complement strand
TCTGGTGCCAGACACCGTTATCTTCCTGCCAGTCGCCGCCAGCATATTCATAAATACGGCGGAAACTGACTTCCGGGCCAAGATCTTTAAAATCTTTGCACGCCAGTTCGCAGGTTTTACAGCCAGTACAGCGGCTGGAATCGATAAAAAATCCATATTGTGTGGTCATGGGCTACTCCTTAAACCTTTTCGATCTGGACAAGATTGCTGTGCGACGGGTTTCCCTTTGCCAGCGGTGAAGGGCGGTGAGAGGTCAGAATATTGATACTGCCGCCGTGATCGACCCGGTCACCAAACATATCCGCTTTAAGCCACGCACCTTGCCCGATGGCGGTAACGCCAGGCAGAATACGCGGAGTCACTTTTGCGGCAATCAGCATTTCTCCATTATTGTTAAATACCCGCACGGTATCGCCATGACGGATACCGCGTGCCTGAGCATCAATGGGGTTGATCCACACCTCTTGTGGGCAGGCCTGCTGTAACACATCAATATTGCCGTAGCTGGAGTGGGTACGCGCTTTGTAATGGAAGCCCGTTAACTGCAGTGGATAGGTTTTCCGCAGGGGATCGTCCCAGCCATCAAAACCTGGGGTATACGCAGGAAGGGGATGAATAATTTCATCTTTTTTCAATTCCCAGGTATCTGCAATCTTCGCCAGTCGTTCAGAATAAATTTCGATTTTCCCCGAAGGTGTTTTCAACGGGTTTGCCTGTGGATCTTCACGGAATGCGCGGAAAGCGACGTAGTGTTCTTCCGGGCATTTTTTCTTAAAGATCCCGGTCGTTTTCATCTCCTCGTAGTCGGGCATCTCAGGGTTACGTTCCTTCGTTTTCGCATGGAGATATTTGATCCATTCATGCTGACTGCGACCTTCAGTAAAGGTTTGATAAACGTCTGGTCCTAAGCGTTTGGCGACTTCACTCAGCATCCAGTAGATGGGTTTGCGTTCAAATTTTGCTGAGGTTGCGGGTTGGGCGAGGATCACATAGCCCATATTCCCTGCAGATTCATGAGAGATAAGGTCTTCTTGCTCTGTTGGCATCAGGTCGGGCAACAGGATATCGCAATACTTAGCCGAGGCCGTCATGAAGTGGTCAATGCCAACAATCATCTCGCACTTGCTGTCATCCTGAAGCACCTCATGGGTGTGATTGATGTCGCCATGTTGATTGATCAATGTGTTACTGGCGTAGCACCATAAAAACTTGATGGGGACATCCAGTTTTTCTTTTCCACGAACACCATCACGGGTCGCGGTCATTTCCGTACCATGGTCGATGGCATCTGTCCATGTAAAGACGGAAATCTGCGTTTTAACAGGATTCTCGAGCATCGGGAACCATTCTACCCCCAGATCCCAGCTACCTTCGCGTACGCCTGAGTTGCCGCCGTTTATGCCGACGTTGCCGGTGAGAACGGAAAGCATGGCAATAGCGCGGGATGTTTGCTCGCCGTTGGAATGTCGTTGTGGCCCCCAACCCTGACAAATATAAGCAGGTTTTGCTGAACCGATCTCTCGTGCCAACTGGATAATTTTTTCTGCCGGGATGCTGGTGATTTTTGCTGCCCATTCCGGCGTTTTAGCTATGCCGTCAGGCCCTTCGCCCAGAATATAGGCTTTATAATGCGCGTTACGTGGTGCGTTGGCGGGCAGCGTTTTTTCATCGTAACCAACACAATATTTGTCGAGAAATGGCTGATCGACCATGTTTTCAGTAATCAGTACCCAGGCAATCGCACAGGCCAGTGCGCCATCGGTGCCAGGGCGAATGGGCAGCCATTCATCTTCACGCCCGGCAGCAGTGTCGTTATAACGTGGATCGATGACGATCATGCGTGCGTTTGAACGTTCGCGGGCTTGCTCGACGTAGTAAGTGACACCACCGCCGCTCATCCGCGTTTCTGCCGGGTTATTTCCGAACATAACGACCAGTTTCGTATTGGCGATATCATCCGGGCTGTTGCCATCATTGGCACCGAACATATAACTCATTGCGGCACTGATCTGTGCGGTACTGTAGCTGCCATAGCGACTGAGAAAACCACCGCAAGAGTTCATCAGACGGTACGGGACGTTTGAGTTGGTGATGTTTCCGCCATCTACACCTGTTCCGTACAGGACATGTACAGCCTCATTGCCGTAATCTTTTAGGATCCGCCGAAGATTATCACTGATGGTATCCAGGGCTTCGTCCCAACTTATCCGTTCAAATTTACCTTCACCGCGCTTGCCGACGCGCTTCATGGGATATTTCAACCTATCAGGATGATTCATCCGTCGGCGGATAGAGCGCCCGCGTAAACACGCGCGAACCTGATGATTACCGTAGACGTCGTCACCTGTCGTATCAGACTCCACCCAGTACACGGTGTCATCTTTCACATGCAAACGTAACAGACAGCGGCTCCCGCAGTTAACGGTGCAGGAACTCCAGACCGCTTTCTCTTCTACCGGAACCTCTGCCGCCCGAACCATTTGGGAAAATGGCAGAGTGAAAGCACTGCTTGCCAGCGCAAGACTGCCAAGTGCGGAGGTTTTCATCAGACTTCTACGGCTGATTTCAGCCTTCATGAGCGCCTCTGTCGTATGGATTTTCATCATTACTCACTTATTGCTTTTCAAACAAAATGTCATGCCAGAATTTATGGTTGTAGTGGGTTATATTTTTTCGATCTCGACCAGATTAGTGTGCTGCGGGTTTCCCTTCGCCAGTGGTGAAGGGCGCAGAGTGGTTAGCGTATTCACACAGCCGCCATGGTCGATTTTATCGCCAGACATATTGGCCTCGTGCCAGGCTCCCTGGCCCATAGCGCTAACTCCAGGGAGAATACGTGGTGTTACTTTGGCTGGTAGCCGAACTTCGCCACGATGGTTAAACACCCGCACCATATCGCCGTTGGCAATCCCACGTTTCTGCGCATCTATAGGGTTGATCCACACCTCCTGACGGCAGGCTGCTTTCAGGACATCAATGTTGCCGTAGGTCGAGTGAGTACGGGATTTGTAATGGAAACCAAACAGTTGCAGTGGGAAGGTTCTACGTTCAGGGGAGTCCCAGCCTTCAAAGGTTGAGGCATAAACTGGCAGTGGGCTTATCACTTCATCTTTTTCCAGTTCCCAGGTACGGGCAATTTCCGCCAGCTTGCTGGAATAAATTTCAATCTTACCGGAAGGTGTTTTAAGTGGATTTGCCTCGGGGTCGTCACGAAATGCTTTGTAGGCGACAAAATGACCATTGGGATCTTTACGCTTATAGATACCCATTTTTTTCAGTTCGTCGTAAGACGGTAACGCCGGATCTTTGGCAAGCATTTTGGCGTACAGATGTTGTAACCATTGTTCCTGCGTGCGACCTTCAGTGAACTTTTGATAGACGTCAGGTCCAAGACGTTTCGCGACTTCACTCAGGATCCAGTAAATCGGTTTGCGTTCGAATTTTTCGCTGGTGACAGGCTGGAGGAAAATGAGATATCCCATGTTACCGGCGTAGTCGTTAGGAATAATATCTTCCTGCTCAACGGTCATCAGGTCTGGCAGCAGAATGTCGGCATATTTTGCCGATGAGGTCATAAAGTTTTCGATGACCACAATCATTTCGCATTTCGATTCGTCCTGCAGAATTTCATGCGTTTTGTTGATGTCAGAATGCTGATTAACGAGGGTATTTCCCGCGTAGTTCCAGATGAACTTAATGGGCACATCCAGTTTATCTTTGCCGCGGACGCCGTCGCGGATTGCCGTCATTTGCGGACCATGATCGATAGCATCTGTCCAGCTGAAGCAGGAAATTGACGTTTTGACCGGATTATCCAGCACCGGCAGGCGCTCTATGGTAATGGTATAGGTCGATTCACGCGCGCCACTATTTCCGCCGCTGATGCCGACATTGCCCGTCAGAATAGGCAACATAGCAATAGCGCGTGCGGTCAGCTCGCCGTTTGCCTGGCGTTGTGGCCCCCAGCCCTGGCAGATATAAGCGGGTTTTGCTGTGCCAATTTCACGCGCCAGTTTGATGATACGGTCCACCGGGATACCGGTAATTTGCGAAGCCCACTGCGGCGTTTTCGCTGTTTTATCGTCACCTTCACCAAGAATATAGGCTTTATAGTGACCATTTTTGGGTGCATCTGCGGGTAAGGTTTTTTCGTCATAGCCGACGCAGTATTTATCGAGAAAAGGTTGATCAACGAGATTTTCGTTAATCAATACCCAGGCAATACCCGCAACCAGCGCGGCATCGGTGCCCGGGCGAATAGGAAGCCATTCATCTTCACGACCAGCAGCCGTATCGGTATATCGCGGATCGATAACAATCATTTTGGCGTTCGATTTCTCGCGCGCTTTTTCAAGAAGATAAGTGATGCCACCGCCGCTCATGCGGGTTTCTGCCGGGTTGTTACCAAACATCACGATTACTGCCGTAGGTGTAGGGCATGGCACAGGAAATTTGCGCAGTGCTGTAGGAGCCATACTGGTTGAGTGAACCGCCGTAGCAGTTCATCAGGCGTTTGACCGCCGAGGCTGATGGCGAAGAGCGGGTCATATTGCCGCCAACAATCCCCGAAGAGTACTGAATATATACAGCCTCATTGCCATATTGTTCGACGGTTTTTTTCAGACTACTGGCGATAGTATCCAGGGCTTCATCCCAGCTAATCCGTTCGAATTTGCCTTCACCGCGTTTACCCACGCGTTTCATTGGGTAATTCAAGCGATCGGGATGATTAATACGCCGGCGGATGGAGCGACCGCGCAAACAGGCGCGTACTTGATGATTGCCATACTCGTCGTTGCCGGTGTTGTCAGTTTCCACCCAGATCACTTCATTATCTTTAACATGTAGACGAAGTGCACAGCGGCTACCACAGTTGACGGAACAGGCACCCCAGACCACTTTCTCGCTGGCCTGTTGTACCGCTGCCGCTGCACTGCGTAGGGTGAACGGTAAAGAAAAACCGCCTGCAGCCAGCGCCAGAGAACCTATCGCGGTAGATTTAACGAGTGTTCTGCGGCTGATGCCCACCATTCGTTCATTTTTGGACATAACTCACTCCCTGTTCTTTATCGTTATATAAATGTTTATATATTGAATATTTAGCGCGCTAACAATAGAGGGAGTCTACCCATTTTGGGTTAAGAATTATTAATCCACATCAATAGAAGGGTATGAGTAATATGGTGGGATTATGTTGTATGTTCAAATCGCCGGATGTGTCATATCCGGCGTTCAGTCGATAATGTGTTACTGCGGTTCGGCAGGCGCGCCATCCTGGCTAGACTGCGCGGGAGCAGAGACGTTACCGCTGGTGGTGCGGGTATAGAGAATTTTATGCGTATCATTAGCGCAATGGCCGACGACCTGGGAATCAGGCTGATCAACCTGGTCATTGGGTACAATACTTAACGTGAAGCTGCTTTCGGGTACGCCATTATTGATAATGCGCTGTGATATATCGCTCTGTATGCGCTCACAGGATCCCGGCGCGGCGAGTACCGCGGGTGAGGCGAGGGCGAGCAGAAGCGCGGCACAGCAGGTTGAGAGTTTCATCATAAGCTCCTTACGCGAAGATAACTTCTTTAAGCATAGCATTTAACGTGTAAAGTACTGTATTTGCTACTATGATTGAGAATCATCTCTACTCTCTGGTGACTGTTGTGAAATACAAATTACTACCATGCTTACTCGCGATATTCCTCACAGGATGTGACCGCACAGAGGTAACACTTTCATTTACCCCGGAGATGGCCAGTTTCTCTAATGAATTCGATTTTGATCCGCTGCGTGGTCCCGTAAAAGATTTCACTCAGACATTAATGGATGAGCAAGGTGAAGTGACGAAACGTGTTTCGGGGACTTTGTCGGAAGAAGGCTGTTTTGATTCACTCGAATTACTGGATCTGGAAAATAATACCGTGGTCGCTCTGGTACTGGACGCCAATTATTACCGTGATGCCGAGACGCTGGAGAAGAGAGTACGTTTACAGGGAAAATGCCAGCTAGCAGAATTACCTTCTGCCGGGGTGAGTTGGGAAACCGATGATAATGGCTTCGTGATTAAAGCCAGCAGCAAACAAATGCAGATGGAATATCGCTATGATGATCAGGGTTATCCGCTGGGTAAAACCACGAAAAGTAACGACAAAACATTATCTGTCAGCGCCACGCCATCAACGGATCCGATCAAAAAATTAGATTACACAGCGGTTACTTTACTGAATAATCAACGGGTTGGTAATGTAAAACAGAGCTGTGAATATGACAGTCACGCTAATCCGGTGGACTGTCAGCTAATCATTGTTGATGAAGGAGTAAAACCCGCCGTCGAACGGGTTTACACCATCAAAAATACGATCGATTATTATTAATGCTATTGTGCGGTCGGCTTCAGGAGAGTCTGACCCGGTGTTTTGTGCTCTGCCAGATACTGATGCTGGAATATACACATGCGAATGGCATTACGATATTGACCATTAATAAAGAACTCGTGCATCAATTCACCTTCAACCGTAAAGCCAAGCTTGCGGTAAATGTGAATCGCTTTTTCATTCTCTTTATCAACGATCAGATACAGCTTATAGAGATTGAGAACGGTGAAGCCATAGTCCATTGCTAATTTGGCGGCACGGGTTGCCAGACCTTTCCCCTGATACTCCGGGGAGATAATTATCTGAAATTCTGCGCGGCGATGAACATGGTTAATTTCCACCAGCTCCACCAGACCGGCTTTTTCGCCGTCACATTCCACCACAAAGCGCCGTTCGCTCTGATCGTGAATATGCTTATCATACAGATCAGAGAGTTCAACAAAGGCTTCGTAGGGTTCCTCAAACCAGTAACGCATCACACTGGCGTTATTGTCGAGTTGATGTACATAGCGTAAATCTTCACGCTCCAGCGGGCGTAGCTTAACACTGTGGGCGCTTGGCATAACGTGTCCTTACATTCCTTAAATCAATAACAGGTTAGGGGGTAATAACGCGGCCAGTTCGACGGTCCAGGCAGCGCAAAGTATTTGGCTCCCAGTAGGCATTGATGTTGGCGCTTTGCTCACATTTATCGCGGTTATCAAAAGCGGCGTCGGCTTTATCCCACTCTTTTTCAGTGCGTTTATTCACTTTCTGGCGCAGATTGCGCGTGTCATTCCATTGCTCTTTTTCCATAGCGGCGTGCTGGCGGCTTTGTGCACTGTCGCCAGACTCAATCACCAGTTTGTTAGTTTCGGCATGAACAGTTGTGCTCAATGCCAGTGCGCAAGGCAGCAGAAAAGCGAGCAGGCCGATTCGTTTGCTGAGAGTGATTTTCATAATTCATTCCCTGTATGAATGATTAAAGGTGATTCTACACCATCCACTGCGGACGCAAAACGTACCAGGAGGGTGTTTATATTGATGATATTATGTCGCCCTATAACTATACGTGATGTCAATAAGTGACAAAGATGATTAAAACAACGTTACTATTTTTTGCTACTGCGCTGTGTGAAATTATTGGATGCTTTCTGCCCTGGTTGTGGTTAAAACGAAACGCCAGTATCTGGCTGTTGCTTCCGGCGGGGATTTCACTGGCGCTGTTTGTCTGGTTGTTAACGTTGCATCCTGCGGCGAGTGGGCGTGTTTACGCGGCTTATGGTGGCGTTTATGTCTGCACGGCGTTGATGTGGCTGCGCGTTGTGGATGGCGTGAAACTGACTCTTTATGACTGGACGGGTGCGTTGATTGCGCTTTGCGGCATGTTGATCATTGTTGCGGGCTGGGGGCGCACGTAGGAACATAAATCCATTTTATCAATAAGATAAGAGGAAGTGTCAGCTGACAAAAGGTATTCTATTTCATCTTTTGTCAACCATTCACAGCGCAAATATACGCCTTTTTTTGTGATCACTCCGGCTTTTTTCGATCTTTATACTTGTATGGTAGTAGCTCAGTTGCGTAGATTTCATGCATCACGACAAGCGATGCAAGGAATCGAACATGAAGATCGTAAAGGCTGAAGTTTTTGTTACCTGTCCGGGGCGTAATTTCGTCACATTAAAAATCACCACTGAGGACGGTATTACGGGCCTTGGGGATGCCACCCTCAATGGACGTGAGCTTTCCGTGGCCTCTTATTTGCAGGATCACCTTTGTCCGCAGCTTATTGGTCGCGATGCGCACCGTATCGAAGATATCTGGCAGTTTTTCTATAAAGGTGCTTACTGGCGTCGCGGTCCGGTTACGATGTCGGCCATTTCAGCGGTTGATATGGCGCTGTGGGATATTAAAGCCAAAGCTGCCAACATGCCGCTTTACCAGTTACTCGGCGGCGCGTCTCGTGAAGGGGTGATGGTTTATTGCCATACCACCGGTCACAGTATTGATGAAGCTCTGGATGATTATGCCCGTCATCAAGAGCTTGGATTCAAAGCCATCCGCGTGCAGTGCGGAATCCCTGGTATGAAAACCACCTACGGCATGTCGAAAGGTAAAGGTCTGGCTTATGAACCCGCAACCAAAGGACAGTGGCCGGAAGAGCAGCTGTGGTCGACGGAGAAATACCTCGATTTCATGCCGAAATTGTTTGACGCGGTACGTAACAAGTTTGGTTTTAATGAACATTTGCTGCATGACATGCACCATCGCTTAACGCCTATTGAAGCGGCGCGCTTTGGTAAAAGCATTGAAGATTATCGCATGTTCTGGATGGAAGACCCGACGCCTGCGGAAAACCAGGAATGCTTCCGTCTCATTCGCCAACATACCGTCACACCCATCGCAGTGGGTGAAGTCTTCAACAGCATCTGGGACTGCAAACAACTGATTGAAGAGCAACTCATCGATTATATCCGCACCACGCTGACCCATGCAGGCGGAATTACCGGTATGCGCCGGATTGCCGATTTTGCTTCGCTGTATCAGGTACGTACTGGCTCACACGGTCCTTCCGATTTGTCACCAGTCTGCATGGCTGCGGCGCTGCACTTTGATCTGTGGGTCCCCAATTTCGGTGTCCAGGAATACATGGGTTATTCCGAACAAATGCTCGAAGTCTTCCCGCACAACTGGACTTTCGATAACGGCTATATGCATCCGGGAGACAAACCGGGTCTTGGTATCGAATTCGATGAAAAGCTGGCGGCGAAATATCCCTATGAACCTGCTTATCTACCAGTCGCACGTCTGGAAGATGGCACGCTGTGGAACTGGTAAGGAGTAAGATAATGAAAAGCATATTAATTGAAAAACCGAATCAACTGGCGATTGTCGAACGTGAAATACCCACCCCGTCAGCGGGTGAAGTACGAGTAAAAGTGAAACTTGCCGGAATTTGTGGTTCAGATAGCCATATTTACCGTGGGCATAATCCTTTTGCGAAATATCCGCGCGTCATTGGTCATGAATTCTTTGGCGTCATTGATGCAGTGGGTGAAGGCGTGGAAAGCGCCAGAGTCGGTGAACGTGTTGCTGTCGATCCGGTGGTCAGCTGTGGGCATTGCTATCCGTGCTCTATAGGTAAACCGAACGTTTGTACGACACTGGCTGTATTAGGTGTGCACGCTGACGGTGGTTTCAGTGAATATGCCGTGGTTCCGGCAAAAAATGCGTGGAAAATTCCTGAAGCAGTGGCCGATCAATATGCGGTGATGATCGAACCTTTTACCATTGCGGCTAACGTAACCGGACATGGTCAACCGACTGAAAATGATACCGTTCTGGTTTATGGTGCCGGTCCAATCGGCCTGACGATCGTTCAGGTATTAAAAGGCGTCTATAACGTTAAAAATGTGATTGTTGCCGATCGCATTGATGAACGACTGGAAAAAGCGAAAGAGAGCGGGGCTGACTGGGCGATTAATAACAGCCAGACACCGCTTGGCGAGATTTTCACTGAAAAAGGCATCAAGCCGACATTAATTATCGATGCGGCTTGTCATCCTTCTATCCTGAAAGAGGCCGTAACGCTGGCTTCTCCAGCGGCACGTATTGTATTGATGGGCTTCTCCAGTGAACCGTCTGAAGTGATTCAGCAAGGAATTACCGGAAAAGAACTCTCTATTTTCTCTTCACGCTTAAATGCAAATAAATTCCCGGTCGTTATCGACTGGTTAAGTAAAGGGTTAATTAAACCAGAAAAATTAATTACCCATACGTTTGATTTCCAGCATGTTGCTGATGCCATTAGTTTATTTGAACAGGATCAAAAACATTGCTGCAAAGTCTTACTCACTTTTTCTGAATAATACCAATAACGGCGAGTAAGTAGTACGCATCTTACCTCTTTTTTAGAGATAACCATTATGACAATAGAAAAACACGAAAGAAGCACTAAGGATTTGGTGAAAGCAGCAGTATCGGGATGGCTGGGCACTGCGCTTGAATTTATGGATTTCAAGAGTCATGCGTGTTAACTATTTGATAAATATTAAATTAATTTTTCATTGCTTCGTTATGGGGCATGGTTGGGGCAAACTCGCTTAACTGTGTATTTAACAAAGCTACCTGTGCATTATTGTTTTCAGACATCCATTTTCCGTATACCTGAAATACCATTTGCGCATCTGCATGGCCCATCTGGTTTGCTATAAATGCCGGGTTAGCACCAGCTGTCAGCGACCAGCAGGCATAAGTATGTCTCGACTGATATGATTTTCGATGGCGGAGTCCGGCACGTTTTATCGCTGCGTCCCACATCTGCCTTATTGAGTCAACGGTAAAATGGTCACCATAATTTTTTACTCTCGCTGACACTTCAGGTTGAAAAACAAAGGTGCATTTTTGTTTTTCTGTTCTGCCATACTCTCTGAGGTGAACATCAATGATATGCTCTTTGCTCAGTCTCGTTAATGTCATCTGACTCCGGAGAGCGTCGATTGCTGGCTTAATAAGATGAATGACCCGATTGGTTCCCGCCTGTGTTTTTGGTACCGTGAAACGGTCTTTTGCTAAATTTCTCCTGATCATCATTGTTCCATTTTTCAGATCTATGTCCTCCCATCCAAGAGCACACAGCTCACCAGGGCGAACGCCAGTATAAACAGAAACACACCATAAATTTTTTGCTTGCTGATTTCTGCACGCATCGATAAGACGGATAAATTCCTCCCGCGAAAGAGGATCCGGAATGGTTCTTGATTCCTTTAATGGCGAGATCCCCTTAAACGGATTATCTGCCAGGTAACCGTTATCAACACCAAACTGGAACACGGCGTTAAGATTTGTCATGTAATTATTTACAGTTACAGCCGATCTCCCTGGTTGTGTAACAATATAGTTACTTTTGGGGATCTGGTATCCAGTCAGTAGCTCTTTACGAACCTCCAGTAATTTTTCTTTATTAATCGATGAGGCAAGATTTTTTTCACCGATTATGCTCAGGATATTTTTGATGACGGCACGGTATGTGTTGAGTGATGTTTTTGCGACTTCAGTTTCTTTCAGTGCCAGAAATTTTTCAGCCAGTTCTTTTATGGTTAAATCTTGTCGGGCCTCACCAAATTTTTCCAGATTGCGTGAGGAGGGAAACTGTTTTGCATAGTCGAAAACACCAGTTTTTATTGCGTAACAAACAGATGAGCGTAGTTCACCTGCAACGCGCCTGTTTTTTGCTGTGTCAGGAACCCCCAGATTTTCCCTGACTCTTACGCCTTTATAAACAAACCAGATACGTAATTTCCCTCCATGGTTTTCCACGCCTGTCGGATATTTCATTTCAACTTCTCTCATTAGTTAGTGTGGCTTTTAGTCAAGTAAGATGACGTCTTGGTCTCGCTGATGCCTGGCGCTCAATCCAGCGATCAATTTCTTCCAGGTTGTAAAAGCATGGACTGTTATCCCATGGCATACCGTCATGAGCGACATGCTTATATTCCCTTCCTTCCATAAACGATTTTTCCCGGGCCTTTTTTAACGTACCTTTTTTTATTCCTTTCAGCGCAATTAACTGCTCTTCGGATACCCATTTGCCGGGAGAGACAATCATGATTACTTCGCTCATCGATTTCTTTATCTCTTACATCAGATGAGCGCCGGTTGCAGAATACCAGTCACAACCGGCGACAGTTGAACATTAAGAATCAGCCTGACTCGGGATCAGTTTTTGCCAGATAACTGAAACGTATTTTGCCTGGTAACGGGCGTCATCAAGTGCATTATGGCGCTCACCTTCGAATGGAATAGCCGTTCTGGCATCGAAGTCTATGGCTTTCCCCAGCTCAACGATTGTGCGTACATCGCGATCGTTGTAGTAACGCCACGGGCAGGGGATCCCCTGCCGTTCGTATGAACGGCGCAAAATCGTGTTGTCGAAGTTGGCTCCATTTCCCCAAACCTGAACAAAAAATTCACCGGAGTTTTCGTCGATAAATTCCCGCAATTGTAACAGTGCATCATCTAACGGGATTTCATCGGTCATAATGGCAGATTGCGCTTCGCGTGATTGCTTAAGCCACCATTTAATGGTGTCCCGATCAATGACTCCGCCAGCAGTTTCCAGATCGATAGTCTTACTAAATTCCGGTCCCATATCTCCGGTTTGCGGATCGAAAAATATTGCACCTATTGAGATGATCGGGGCATCAGGATTTTTTCCCATGGTTTCAAGGTCGATCATTAGATGGTCACACGTCCTGCTGGTGGATGTGATTTCGTGATGACCGTTCACCTTAATTGAGTGATCTGCCGTCTCGCCAGTTTCATTATCGCTATTGTGATGCTGATTGCCGCCAGTGTTCTCCTTGTGTGGATGTTCAGCGCCTTCCATTTCCTCCGGATCATCTTCCTGAACTTCAACCTGATACTCTTCATCGAATGTTTCCTGGTATGTTGCGTCGCCCATCACCGCGCCACAATCAGGGCAGTTGCCGCCGCCGGTCTGACCGCAGGCGGTGCAGACTTTTTCCACTTCCTGTTGCGCCACTGGTTCAGGCTGTTTCGTTTCTGGCTCGTTTTGTAACGCATTTGGGCTGTTTTGTTCCGCTTTTTGGTAGTTCCGTTCCGATTCATGCTGGTTCTGGTTCACAGAATCGCGGGTCTGGATCCCCTTAACCCATTTCGGATCATTCGGGTCACTAATCCCTTCAACAAATTCACCACGTGATGCAGCAAGCAACTTATCGGCGTCAGGCTGGCTGATATTGGCTGCCTGCATAATTTTGTTTACTTCGTCAGCGGTAACTTTTATCGGCTCTGGTTGTTCTGAATCTTCAGCGGTATCTACATTTTGCGGTAAGCCCGTGTATGTGCCATTTTTTCGGGCAAAATATTCTTCTTTTGTGATTTCAGTGGCGCCAGCAGCCAGTGCCTTATCCAGACCAGAAAGTTTGTTTGCGCGACCGTATTTTTCTCCGTCCTTATCTGCGAAGAGGAAATAGAACGGCCCCTCACGCTCTACAGATGGTTCAGCTTCCGGCGCGGTTTCATTTTTTGGGATATCAGATACCTCAGTTTCCACTGCATCAGTTTGTGTTTCTGATGACTGGAGAACATCAACAGTGCCCAGGTCTGTTTCTTCATTCTCAAACACGCCCTTTGTCGTCAGGTATTCGCAGATATATTTGTTCAGTGCTATGGGATCTTTGTGAATGTCGATCGGACGCTCACGGACAAGGCCAAAAATAGTCTGGCGGTCGTAGCGAAGGGCATCAGGCTGTTTGCGCATTGATGCCGAGATACGCTTCCAGTCTTCGCGGTCGTTGTCGATAACTTCTTTTTTTGCCCAGCGATGGATGCTGCCGTCAATGTTTCCGGCATCCACATCACCAGGCCAGAGAGCGTAGGCCAGTTCGTCATCCAGTGTTTTCCATGTCTGCTTGTATTCGCGATGAATGGCAGCAATGACCGGGCTGATTTTTCCTGTTGAATTTTCAGTGTACTGTTGATTGGCTCTGGCGCGGGCGAGATCAACAACAGACGTGTATTTTCCGGTTTCCTTGCGTTCACCTTCGCGACGTTTTTTCCAGATGCGCATCTCTGCCTGAATTTCGGGCCATTTGGCACCTGGCTTACATTTATGCTTAACCCACCCGATGGCATGCAGCTTAAGCTCCGGATACATGGCGTTAACTTCTGGCATTTTCATCAACGCTTCAACGATATGTCCGTCGAATGTTGCCATGTCTTCCTGCAACAATTCCTGTGCGCTAATAACCATATCAACGGTGATGTTTTCACATGTGTCGAACTTAACCATGACAGCGTTCTGTACTTCAGGGGCCAGCTTGTCAAAAGTGACGTTCATCGGATCGGATTCAGTCTCAACCGGGACAAAGGAAGCAGACTCCTCATCCCAGCGGTTTTCCTGCATATATTCAGCATCCCATGAATCGAGGGCAGGGCGGGGTATGCCAGGTTTATCCTCGCAGACAATAAATTTATAAGCGCAGTCCTGAGCAGCCGGATAATGTTCCAGGAATTGCCAGTGAAATTTTGCTCGAGCACGGCGTTCGTCGCCAGCTTCAATGGCTGTGGCTACAGCCACAGCGCCTTCTTCCCTTGTTGCCAGTTCGTCAGGAATAGCGGCGCAAATAAAGACTTTACTCATTTTGTTTTAACCTCATGACAGATTTAAGGATGAACAAATCCCTGCCATTGCTGGCATATAAGAATGAAACCGGATATTTATTACGGAACTGTTTTAAAGACCTGCCGGGATTTCGATATTATCCTGGTGAATAACTTTATCGACCGGGTAACAGTTACCGGGAATTTTCTGTTCGGTTGCTGCAGTCACACACTCCTGCATTGTCCTGTGAACACTGACTGCAATATCAACTGGCTCTCCGGAAACAAGAAAAACTGTCAGAACAAGCGCAAATGCTGAATTCATTGTGCACATCCTTTTGGCATCAGACGTAAACGAGCCAGCATTGAAACAATGCATATTTTATTTAATAGCTCCCGTTCTTGTTTTCTCTTGTTAATGGCATCTTCAGTAAATACAGGGTTACTGATAGTGACACCAATTTCAAAACAACCTTCAGACGTATTAACGTTTGGTAATAACGTTTTCATTATCGCGTCCTCAACAATGAATTTTGTGATGCAGTGCCTGGTGCCTCCAGGTGACGTTAACCAGTTAACAATTAACGCCGGATACAGAGAATCCACCCATAACACTGTTTTTGGTTTTAACTGTTCCGCGTGCGCTTAGCCGCATTCACCGCATCACAAAATTCACTTTAAAAACGGCGGCAGAGCAGTCACGGAGTAAAACTGATACCGCCAAACGTCACCAGAAAATTGATAACAGAGGGCGTTGCAGCGGGGTTGTCACTTAAGCGTATGGTCAACCTGACAACCCGGTGTCCTCAACGGGGAAGGAATAACCCCGCCATACTTACCGCCGCGCCATTTCGCGGGTTGCCACAACCGGAAGCGCACGGTCGAATTAAATTTAACGACACCGTACAGTGAGACGAACTTCGCCGTGCGCTTTCGTGTTGTGTGCCTGCTTTTAACCACGTCAGGCGAGGTGGTATCCTTCTTATTCCGAATAACCAAGAAGGAAATCTATATGACTAAAGAAGAATTTGTCTCTTATATTTTTGATAAAACGGTTGAAATGTATGCCGCTACTTACGGGTCCTGTAATCCTCTGAATAAACCAGAGGGGAAAGATGATTTCGACAAAATTTACCGCTTCTTGGAGGACCGCTATATCAAAAGGTTAGAGGACGCAGGGATCAAATCCCCAGTGAAGTCACCATTGTCCTGAGAACTTGCAGGACGTCATGATCGTAACTTCCATCCAAACCGCGACGGCAAATTGCTTCTCTTATTACCGGAAGCAGTTCGCTGGAAATCTCGGTGCATATTTCACCTGATAATACGCCTGGCTCAAGTGAGAATATTGGTGAACTTACGGTCTTGGTCTCGACAGTTTCAGAGTCAGTGCCAACATTATAAAGCTCAACGAAAGCGGTCTTGATTTTCCGGGCCAGATCTTTTGCTGGCTCGCTTGCAATATCTTTCCCGATTTCTCGCAGCACAGAATGCAATGTATGAGCTGCTGTTTTCTGTACATCAGACGGTAAATCTTTAAATTCCATCGTCAGCCTCATCAGTCAGTGTTTCTGGCTAACCAGCAACGCGCGCCAGATTCGGTTTTAAACGTTTTGCTTTTGGTATACGTCATCGCGGTGAACGTACCGTCCTGGTTGGGGAACACGCCACATACCAGAGATTCGCTGTTGCCAAGATCGATAGTATCCATGCTGACCTCATTTCCCCTTAACGCTGGGGTAGCGGAACTGTTTGCTGAGAACACCGTGCGGTGTGTTGATGCAAACAAGATTAGCCATGACTAACATATCGGTCAAGTGATTTTGTATGCTATAGCTAACATAATTGATGTGGTAAAAGATAACTCATTGATGATGTTATCTTTTATTTGTCCGCTGACGGGCTTTTAGTAATTCTTCAAAGAGTTTATTGAAGTTTTTTACTCGAGCTCGCATTTCGGCGAGCTGGGTATCCTGTTCTGATTCTGGCAGTGCATTAAACAGCTCAAGGAGCTCTAGTTCTTTGGGGGATAAGGCAACTGGCTTCTCAACAGGTGGTGTTGGTTGCTTGTCTTCATCGCCAAATAGAATCCATGTTGGTGAGCATTGCAATACTTTGCTGAGGGCAAAAAGGTTCTTCCCTGTAGGTTCACTATCACCCCGTTCCCATTGTGATACAGACACATGGGAGATTTTCAGGGCTTTAGCAAGAGACCTTTGGGTGTGTTTGAGGTTTTTCCGACGATACCTGATGCGTTCGCCGATAGTTAAATTTTTTGTTTCCATAGTTAGCTAATGCTAAATCGTATTGACTATGTTTTTGTTAACATCTATCTTGTTAGTTATGACTAACAATAAAGGTGTTTTAAATGCTTAAAACTGACGCTCTTTTGTATTTCGGTTCAAAAACAAAACTTGCACAAGCAGCAGGTATTCGTTTGGCTTCGCTTTATAGCTGGAAAGGGGATTTAGTTCCCGAAGGTCGCGCGATGCGTCTACAGGAGGCATCTGGCGGGGAGCTTCAGTATGATCCCAAAGTTTATGATGAATATCGTAAGACGAAGCGGGCGGGGCGGTTGAACAATGAAAATCACTCCTGAACAGGCTCGTGAGGCTCTGGATGCCTGGATATGTCGACCAGGAATGACACAGGAGCAGGCGACGATATTAATCACTGAAGCATTCTGGGCTTTGAAAGAGCGCCCGAACATCGATGTTCAGCGTGTCACAGATGAAGGTGGCGCGGTTGATCAGCGAGCGCTTGGTGTTAATCGAGTGAAGATATTCGAACGCTGGAAGGCTATCGACACCAGGGATAAGCGTGAAAAGTTCACGGCGCTAGTGCCTGCGATTATGGAGGCTATCCGGATTAGTGATTTCAGGTTGTATCGTGAAATTACTGACGGAAAAAGCATCACGTGCATGATCGCCGGGTTAAACAAAGAATATGGCGATGTGGTGGAGTCCGGACTGCTTTTTGCTGATCCTGCCGTAGTGGATCGTGAAACTGACGAACTTATAGAAAAAGCAATTGCTTTCAAGCTTGCGTATCGACAGCAATACCAACAAAAAGCTGGATGGAATTATGAGCCTTCTTTTTGCTGAACGCCCACTGGTTATAAACACGCAGCTGGCAATGAAAATTGGCTTAAACGAAGCCATTGTTTTGCAACAACTGCACTACTGGTTGAGAGATACCAATTCCGGCATGGAATGTGATGGTGTTCGCTGGATTTACAACACAACGGAACAATGGCTGGAACAGTTCCCATTCTGGTCAGAGTCAACGTTAAAGCGCGCGTTTGCAAGTCTGAAAACGCTGGGGCTTTTGCGTTGTGAAAAGCTCAATAAATCAAAGCGCGATATGACCAATTTCTACACGATTAACTATGGGAGCGACGTTTTAGATGATGGCAAATTGAGCGAATCCATCGGTTCAAAATGCGCCGCTCCATCAGGTCAAAATGACACGATGGAAGAGGTCAAAATGAAACGCTCCATTGGTTCAAAACGACCCAATGTCATCGGGTCAAAATGGCCTGATGATCTTACAGAGAATACAACAGAGATTACTACAGAGAATAAAAACACTTTTCGTCCGGAAGCTTCGCAATCGGACCCGCAGACAGCTGAACAGAATTATTTAACCCAATATCCTGACGCGGTGGTTTTCAGTGCTAACAAACGTCAGTGGGGGAATCAGGAGGATTTGGCGTGTGCGCAATGGATCTGGGCACGAATCGTGAGCCTTTACGAACAGGCCGCCAGTGATGATGGCGAGATCATGCGACCAAAAGAGCCTAACTGGACTGCCTGGGCCAATGACGTGCGCACAATGCGGATGCTGGATGGCAGAAGCCATAAACAAATTTGCGAAATGTTTGGTCGGGTTCAGCGAGATCCATTCTGGGTAAAAAACATCATGAGCCCTTCAAAGCTCCGCGAAAAATGGGATGAACTGGTCATTCGCCTGGGGCGTTCACCTGTACAGCGTTGTGTGAATCATATTTCTGAGCCGGACAGCGAAATTCCACCGGGATTCAGGGGGTAGGTATGCACAGCAGTAATCAACAGGCCGCAATCCAGCATTTGCTGGAGAACGGGGAAGCCACGTTCCGGGAGCTGGCTGATGCTCTTGGTGTGACCAACAAGAAAATTCAAAACCTGCTCCAGAACATACAGCGGTACGGGCAGCTTGTGCGGGAGGGGAAAAAATATCGGCTGGTACCGAACTGGCAGGAAAAATCTGCATTGCAAAAGCGGTAACCGAAAGGTCAACAGCGTCGAAACAGGCTGCGGCGCAGGAATGTCGCCGGAACAGCAACGGATACCAGAGACAAAAAATTTTGGGGAGTAGTCGGGGAGTCGGTAACAGAGCTTAGGTAGAGCAATTGATGCCAACTGACCTCTAACGTTTTGTTTCATGTTGTCATTATGTTTCAATTTAGTGGAATTGTTAATAAAATGTTTTTATAATTAAAAACCAAACTACAGGGTAATGACTCCAACTTATTGATAGTGTTTTATGTTCAGATAATGCCCGAT